>Ga0209101_1000407_pt1 | contig 35408 bp, 27 predicted proteins | sample ConPoolayeCmetaG_FD_185481 | JGI IMG/M metagenome (GOLD analysis project Ga0209101, IMG submission 185481) | Hot spring microbial mat communities from California, USA to study Microbial Dark Matter (Phase II) - Cone Pool mat layer C metaG... ...
GCATCCCCCGCGTGGCCGACGCATCCCCCGCGTGGCCGACGCATCCCCCGCGTGGCCGACGCATCCCCCGCGTGGCCGACGCATCCCCCGCGTGGCCGACGCATCCCCCGCGTGGCCGACGCATCCCTATGCGTCGGCCACACAAATTTGGCATCTTGACCGGGTTTGTGCTACACTAAAGACGAAAAATCGAAAACCTCACTGCATCTCTATGCTCAATCAACGCGCGCTTGACAGAACGAGCAATAACCCACATCCTACTTGAGAAGGGAAAAACCATGCACATCGAATTCAACACCTATTACCGCTACGATGATTTGACCCGCATCCTGCACGGCCTGGCCGCCGAGTACCCGCACCTGATGCGCCTGGAAAGCATCGGCAAAAGCTATGAAGGACGCGACGTGTGGCTGGCTACGGTCACCCGCTTTGACACCGGCAACGACCGACACAAGCCCGCGCTGTGGGTAGACGGCAACATCCATGCCAGCGAAGTGTCCCCCTCGTCGGCATGCCTCTATCTGATCCACAAACTGGTCACTGCTTATGGAACCAACGAGACCATCACCCGTGCGCTCGACACACGCACCTTTTATGTCTGCCCGCGTGTCAACCCCGACGGCGCCGAGTGGGCATTGGCCGACAAGCCCAAGATCATCCGCTCCAGCACACGGCCCTATCCTTACGACGAAGAACCTTTTGAAGGGTTAGTTCACGAGGACATTGACGGTGATGGACGCATGCTGTGGATGCGGGTACCCGATCCCAACGGAACATGGAAAGTTTGCCCCGATGAACCACGGCTGATGGTACGCCGTGACCCGATCGAAGTGGGCGGACAGTATTACCGCCTGTTGCCGGAAGGGCCGATCGAAAGATATGACGGCGTGACAATCACCCTGCAGCCCAAAAAGCAACGGCTCGATCTAAACCGCAACTTTCCCTTCAACTGGCGACAAGAATACGAACAACGCGGCGCCGGTCCCTACCCGACCTCGGAGCCCGAAGTCCGCAACCTGACGCATTTTATCGCCGATCATCCCAATATCACCGGTGCAGTGGCCTTTCACACCTACAGCGGAGTGATCTTGCGCCCGTATGACCACCAGCCCGACGACAAATTTCCCGCCGAAGACCTGTGGACCTACAAAAAGATCGGCCAAAAGGGCACCGATCTGACCGGCTATCCCAGTGCTTCGGTATACCACGAGTTTCTCTATCATCCCCAAGAAGTAATCACCGGCGGGTTTGACGCCTGGGCCTACGAGCACATGGGCGTGTTTGCCTGGACGGTAGAGATTTGGAGCCCGCAGCGTCAGGCAGGAATCAAAGAATACAAATACATCGAGTGGTACCGTGAACATCCGCTGGAAGAAGACTTGCAAATGCTCAAATGGAGCGACGAGGTTTTAGGCGGCAGAGGCTATGTAGACTGGTATCCTTTTGACCATCCACAACTGGGCCGCGTCGAATTAGGTGGATGGAACGAGCAATTGGCCTTTCGCAACCCGCCGCCCGAATTTCTGGAAAAAGAAATTGCCCCCTTTGCCGATTGGCTGGTCTGGCATGCCCTGATCTCGCCCAGACTAGAACTGGTCGAAGCGAGCGCCACACCATTAGGAGGCGATGCCTACCGTGTGCGACTGGTGGTACAAAACACCGGCTGGCTTCCCTCCTACGTGACCAAAAAAGCCCTGGAGAAAAAGGTAGCGCGCGGACTGGTTTGCGAGATCGAGCTGCCGGAAGGAGCCGTGCTGGAAACGGGCAAGCCCCGTGAAGAACTGGGTCAACTCGAAGGGCGAGCTTACAAAGAGGCCTTTCCCAGCGTTGATGATGTAACCAGCGACCGGATCAAGGTCGAATGGACGGTGCGCGCTCCACGAGGCAGCATCGCCAAACTCACCGCCCGCCACGACCGCGCCGGATGGGTTGTGACCGAAGTGACATTCACATAGCGCCGCACATAGCGCCGCACAAGACAAAAACTTGCCGCCGGTTGGGCCTCGTCCAACCGGCGGCAAGTCTCAACAGACCTCCATTGAGTTAGAGTCGAGCTTTAGGGATTATCCGAAAAACGTAACCGACGCATCCCCATGCGTCGGTACAAGTGGCATAGGCATGCCACTTGTACGGTTTTTCGGACAGACTCAGCCGAACCGGCTAAAGCCTCAACTCCCCAAAATATCAGAGTCCGGTTCGGGGTTTCAGACAAGCATTAACGATGCCTATTGTACAGTCGTTCCTGGATGGCCATAATTTCGCGCCGCAGAACGCTGTCTTGATCGATTTGTCCCTCAATCTTTTCGATGCCATACAGCACGGTGGTGTGATCACGCCCCCCCAGCGCCTCGCCGATTTCCGGCAACGAGGCCGCCGTCTCCTTGCGCAGCAAATACATCGCCACCTGCCTGGGACGGACAATCTCTTTGTTGCGTTTGCGCCCGGTCAGCTCATCAACCTCGACATTGTAAAATTGGGCCACCGCCTGGACCACCTGAGCCGGAAGCAACGTCTTGGGCGCCGCAACAAAATCGCGCAGCACCATCTCGATCGTTTCCACAGACAATGGCGTGTTGGTCAATTGTGCAAAGGCCACCGCCCGATTCAACGCCCCTTCCAGCTCGCGGATATTGGTTACTACCCTTTGAGCAATGATGGCCAGCACATCTTGAGAAACCGACAATCTTTGTTGCCTGGCTTTGAACTGTAAAATGGCAATCCGCGTTTCCAGGTCAGGCGGCTGAATGTCGGCGATCAAGCCCCATTCAAAACGCGAACGCAGCCGTTCCTCCAGCGTCGGAATCGACTTGGGCGGACGATCGCTGGTAAGGATAATCTGCTTGTTAGCGGCATGCAGCGTGTTAAAAGTGTGAAAAAATTCTTCTTGGGTGCTTTCCTTGCCGGCAATGAACTGAATGTCATCGATCAACAACACATCGGGATTGCGATACTTGGCCCGAAACTCCTCGGTGCCCTGAGTGCGGATCGCATTGATCAAATCGTTGGTAAACTGTTCTGACGAGACATACAACACCCGCAAATTCTTTTGCTGACTGCTATGCCCAATGGCATGCAAAAGATGCGTTTTTCCCAGGCCAACACCGCCATACAAAAAGAGCGGATTATAGGCTGCCGACGGAGAATCGGCAACCGCACGTGCCGCAGCGTGGGCCAACCGATTGTTCGACCCCACCACAAAAGTATCAAAAGTATAACGGGGATTAAGTGACATTTGCCCGTTTCCGTTGCGGCCGGCATAAGCCGTCTGCCCCATTTCCGGCGAAGGATCACCCGTCTCAGATGAATTTTGCTTCAGCAACGGCAGGTTTTCACCCTCCTCATCGACATCTTGTTCATCTGACCAAACGACAAACTGGACATCAACGGTCCGGGCCATAATGTCCGACACGGTGCGCTGGATTGGGGTGTACAGGCGATTTTGCAGCCAGTCTTTGATATAGCCGTTCGGCACACCTACGACCAGATTTTTGTCGTCACACGCTACAACTCGAGTCGGCTTGAGCCAGGTATTAAACGTTGCGCGTGTCATTTGCAATTCCAGCTCGCCCAACGCGGCCTGCCAAATTTTATCGGCGTTCTCCATCTTTCCACTCCCAGACAGGGCAATTTGAGATTGCCGGCCCAAGACCGGTCATTTTGTATCACCTTGACCTGGCCCCAGACAAATTACTCCCCCCACGCCAGCTCATTAACACTGTCAACACACGGTAACCGGGTTTACCGGCAAGTAAGACTATTCAGCCCGATTGAAATCGGCCTCTTTGGGCGCTCTACGCCCGGTCGGCACAGGCCGACCAGTGGTCGGAGGCCCAAAAGGGTGACTTGAGTCACCGAATAGTTATCCCACAGATACCACAAATCTGTTTGTCTGTTTGCGGCGGCGCGCAATGAGGTAAACGCGCAAATAAGCCTTGCAATGGTCGGGGAAAAGTCGATGTGCTACCGATAGCAGCACATCGTTTCAAAGAGGGTTAATCGCCCTGATTAGACGAGTTGGGAAGTTTGCCAACTCGACTCCAGGTACATTGTAACAAAATCAATCGGGGTTGGCAAATGGACATACATTCCTGGTTTCAAAATTTCAGCTTTCAGACACTACTTTTTGTGGTCTTTTTTCTGATAAATCCCCTGATTAGTGGTCTGGAAAAGGCTCAAGGCGCGAATTGCAAGAGAATAAAATTTAAGGAACTTTTTGTCAACCTGACCAGGCAACCCATTTGGTCCTGAAAAGCCAGACGGCAGGTCACCGAGGCAGAAAATCCGACGGCATACCACGTATATCCGAAAAACAAGAGCAGATACGGCGATCTTGTCTCATACCACTTTTTCGGGTAGGTTCCGAGCGATTGTGCAGAATCAGACAAAAAGGTCTTCCGGCGCATCATCAAGGCGTCGGGACAAAATACCGTGTATGGCAACCACACCGCCCCATCCGGCAAGCACAAAAAGCCAATTGTCATTGACCGGTTTATCTATCAAGGCATAAGCACCAACGACCAGCAAGACCATGACAAACGCACCGGCATGAAAGGGCCACCCAACCTTGAAGCGCGTTCGCGTGCCCGACACAGCCATACGCTGCACGTAAATCCAATAACCGCCGGACATACCCGTTGCCGTCAAGGCGATGATCGCCTGTACCCAGCGAAAACCGCTATCGGCAAAATAGGTATGGATAAAAGATCGGCGCAATTGATCGGCAACAAGCGCCCCGGCGATCGTCCACCCCACCAACCAGATGAAAAACTTGAGCAGATTCCAGCCTTTGCCGTTCATTGAATCTCTCCTTTCGAGGCATCAGCGACCATTAATCGGGACAACCGGGCCATAATGTCTGGCTCTTGGAATAACAAGATATTTCTTTGTGCAAATCGACGCAGTAACTCGATACCCAATTCGGTCAGATGATAGTAACGGCGGTCAGGCCCCATTGCCGATTCCTGCCATTCGCTGCGAACAAAACCAACAGCCTCAAAACGACGCAAAGCGCGATACAAACTCCGTTCATCGGCAGAGATGGTGCCTCGACTGAGCTGTGTCAGCGCATTGCTCATCTCGAAAACGTAACGTGGACGTTCATGCAGCAACAAAAGCAGCCAAAAGGTGAGCAGGCCCTTTTTATAAACGCCTTCCCATTGTTCCAGAAGCATATCCACTTGTTGCTCATCCATTGGCACATTCCTCGTACAGTATATGACTATTGGTAGTATACATCCATTATACAACGCGCTGAGTTTTTGTCAAGACTTGCTAGGCCTCAATCCAGGCTTTGTTATTGCCCGGCTTGCTTCGAAACCCCTTTTCCGGCGATTTTGCGCAATCTGCACCAGTTGAGGTACAATAGGCAACAAGTCGAGAATCTGCGGAGGCACAAATGGATTTAGGACTTGAAAATCGCGTGGCGCTGGTGACGGCTGCGAGCAAGGGATTGGGGCGTGCGGTGGCGCTGCTGCTGGCACGCGAAGGGGCGCAGGTGGTGATCTGTGCGCGTGGGACGGAAGCATTGGCGCAAACGCGGAATGAGATCGCTGCGCTGGGGGGCCAGGTGTTGGCGCTACAAGCCGATGTGAGCGCTGCCGATGCCGCGCAGCAGTTGGTCGAGGCGACATTGGCCCATTTTGGTGAATTAGACATACTCATCGCCAACGCGGGCGGCCCGCCGGCCGGTGGGTTTCAAAATGTGAGCGAACAAGATTGGACGGCCGCTTTTCAGCTTACGTTGATGAGCTTTGTTCGTCTATGTCGGGCGGCGATCCCGGCGTTGAAACGCTCCGAGATTGCCAGTATTCTGGCCATAACCTCCATGAGCGTCAAGCAACCGCTGGAGAATCTGATCTTGTCGAACAGTTTACGCCTGGGAGTGACCGGAGTGGTCAAATCACTGGCCGACGAATTAGGCCCGGAGGGGGTGCGTGTCAATGCCATCTGTCCTGGCTGGACACGCACTGCGCGGGTTGAGCATCTGCTGGCGACGCGCGCTGCGCAAAACGGCCGCACGGTCGCCGAGGAGACAACCCAATTGACCCATGCCATCCCACTGCGACGAATGGCCACGCCAGACGAGTTTGCGCGTGTGGCCGTGTTCCTGGCTTCTCCGGCGGCCAGCTATGTGAATGGGGTCAGTTTGTTGGTCGATGGTGGGCTGTACCGTGGAGTCATGTAACCTGGGACATCGTTGTGCCTGGTTTCTTTTGGGGGTGTTGCTCGTCCTTGGTGGATGCACCGGCTATGTTCGAGTTGGCGCAACACAAACCGTTGCCGAGACCTCCACGGCGACGGCGACAGCGATCATTGAACTGCTCACAGTGACCCCATACGCAACCTCAACCGCCGTGCCGGCAACACCTTTGCCGACAGCTACCTTTACGCCGACCCCTACACCGGTTGTCCATGTCGTTCAGTCTGGTGAGACGCTGCTCGATCTGGCATATCAATATGGGGTGAGCGTACAGGCTCTGATTGAGATCAATGGCATCGAGAACCCGCGCACGCTGCGCGTTGGACAGGAATTGATCATCCCATACGAAAATCAGAACGTCTCGATGCAACCACCTACGCCTACCCCAACGCCAATGCCGCTGCGGGTGATCCATGTGGCTTTTTACCAGACGCCGGTCGGCAGCGTGTGGTGTATGGGGGAAGTTCAGAATGAGCGAGACGAAACCTTGGAACTTGTCCAGGTACAGGTTTCGTTGCACAATGCCAATGGCGAACCGGTTGCTCTCGGCACGACCTTTGTGAGCACCGAAATTGTGCCGGCACATAGGGTTGCACCTTTTGCCTTGTTGCTCTCCGATGTGCCGATGGGCAGTTGGGCCAGCTATCAGATTGTTGTGCGCAGCGCCGAGCCGTTGACCCATTGGGGTAATCGCTACGGTGGATTGGTGGTGCGAAATCTGCACGGGGAGATGCGGGGCAATTTGTTTTATGTCAACGGAGAAGTGTTGAACAACGGTGAAGAGGTTGCCCATCGCATCCGTCTCTTTTTCACCATGTACGGCGCCGACGGTACCGTGGTCGGGGTGCGCCGCGTTGAGGTGCCCTGGGTGTTGCGTCCCGGCGAGAATGAGCTGTTCGAGTTCGAGCTGATTCCACAATCCCCGGCGATGGCTGTGGGTGCTGTAGCCTGGGGGACGAAGCCATGATCGGTATGATCAATGATGCGGAGAAAAATATGAAAAAATGGCGCATTTTATTTATCTGGATGATTATCGGCATGGTGGGCTGGGCTGCCTGTCAGCCGCAAACGGTGGTTGTCGAGAAAAAGGTGACCCAAGAGGTGGTCAGAGAAGTCGAAAAAGAGGTGACGCGAGTGGTCGAAAAGACGGTCGAAAAGGAGGTGACCCGAATCGTTGAAAAGCAAGTGGTTGTCACCCCAACGCCGACACCCATTCCGCAGGGAGGATTTTTGAACCTTGCCACGCTGACCGATGCGGTGACCCTGAATCCTTTGCTTTCTACCGATAGTACGTCGGCCCTTTTTCAGCGTTATCTGTTTGCGACACCATTTGAAATTGATCCCTGGACCGGTGAAACACTTCCTGGCCTGGTCGAGCGGTGGGATATTCTCGATGGCAACCAAACCGTCATCTTTCACGTCCGTCAAGGGGTTAAGTGGTCTGACGGTGAGCCGGTCACAGCCTGGGATTTCAAGTTTATGTTTGATGCGCTGTTGAGCGTCGACGACCAGGGGAATCCTGTGTTGCCGGGTCCACACCTGGATCTGGTGGAATATGTGGACATGGTTGAATTGGTTGATGAATACACACTCAAGGTCACCTACAGTGAGCCGGTCTGTACCAATGCAGAGAGCATGAATCTGCCCTGGTTGCCGAGCCATGTTTTTCTTGCGGACGCGCAGTTCAAATTTGCCGATCTGCGCGATCATCCCTTTAACCAACAGCCGACCGTGTTCAGCGGGCCGTTTATGTTCAAAGAATGGGTCAGAGGCGATCATTACACGGTCGTTCGCAACCCGACCTACTGGAAAGGTGCGCCTTATCTGGACGGCATTGTGACGCGCATCGTTGCCGATGCGGCGGTTGCGAAAGAGATGTTCAAGGCGGGGGAGCTTGATTTGATCGAGGTGGAACCCAGGTTTTTGACCGAGATCGAGCAAATTCCGTTTGCCCACACATTCAAGTTCTTTCGCGCCGCTTACGAGGGAATTGTTTTGCAGCAGGGCGATCCGAATAATCCACAGCCGCGTTTGAATGCGGATGGAACGGTGAATGAGCAGCATGGTAGCCATCCGATTTTAGGTCAAAAACAGGTTCGGCAGGCGTTGGTGTATGCCCTTGATCGGTCGGCGATCATCAATACGGTGCGGATGGGGCAGGCGATGTTGTTGAATGCGCACATTGTTCCTATCTATGGCTGGGCCTATAACGATGAACTTGAACCGCGTGGCTATGATCCCGCTCGTGCTGCCGCGTTGCTGGATGCGGCCGGCTGGGTGTTGCCGAAAGGAGCAACGGTTCGCGTTTGTCGGGGCTGCGGCACGGCTCCCGATGGCACACCGATGAAATTGAATCTCAAGGTCAATGCCGGCAATCCGGTGCGTGAGCAAATTGCCCAAATCGTTCAGCGACAATGGGGTGAGGTGGGGGTTGAGGTCAAGATCGACCTGATGGAGTGGAATGCCTACCTGGATGTTTTGCTTGCGCAGACTTTTGACACGGCGGTGGTCGGGTGGGATGGGGTGGACGTGGACGGTGAAATGTTGTTTTCGGCCAGATACGATGTTCCCAATGGCGGGTTTAATCTGGGGTCTTTTTACCGCCCCGATTACGAACAGCTCGAGTTGACGGCCAAAACGGTTGTCGGGTGCGCGTATCAGGATCGCGGGGCGCTCTATAAAAAGATTCAGGAGATTCTTTACGATGAGCAGCCGTATGTCTGGTTGTATGCCACTCGGACGATTGTGGCGGTGAACGCACGCATCGGCAACGCTAACCCGGCGCCGTCGAGTACGTTTTACAACGTGCACGAGTGGTATATTGCCGACCGATAAGGTGCTTATGGGCCGTTATCGGCAAATTCCTGGCGCGTTGAGCAAGATACAAATGAACCACGGGTTTTCGCGGATGCGACGGATTGGCGCGGATTTTTTGATCCGTGTTTGATCCGCTGTATCCGTGTGTATTCATGTCCTATCCCATCAGAACACAGAGATTAGCGCTTAGCCGAAAAACTGTACAAGCGACATCCCAATGCCGCTTATGCCGAGGCATAGGGATGCGTCGGCTGTGTTTTTCGGATCGGTTCTTAGCTGGCTACTGAATGTACCATTCGTGTACGTTGTACCATATTCCCCATGGGGCGGGGTTGACGCCTCCCACGCGGTTGTTGATCGCGACCAGTTTGCGCGGCACGCCGATCCAGATGTAGGGTTGGTCTTCATAGAGCTGAGCCTGCACCGCTTTGTAGAGGGCTGCCCGTTTGTCCTGGTCGCAGCCGGGCATCGTGCGTGCCTTTTGCAGGGCATCTTGGACCTGGGCGCTGGCGTAGGAACAAAAGTTGAGGCCGCGCCCCGGCAGATCATTTTCGACACGCCACAGGTCAAGGTCGTCTGGATTGGCTCCCAGATTTGACCAGCCTATGACAACCATGTCAAAGGTCTGCCCCAAGAGCACGTCCAACAAGTATTCCCACGGCAAAAGCACAACTTCGACCTCAATTCCCACTTCACGCAGTTGTTTTTTCACCTGGTAGGCGATTGTTTCCCGTGTGATGTTGCCGCTGTTGGTGTACAATTTGAGCTTGAGGGGGCGTCCCCCCTTGGCCCGTATTCCGGAGGCGCCCATTTGCCAGCCGGCTTCTTCCAACAAGGCTTTGGCCCGTTGCAGATCGTGCTGACGCGGAGCAAGATCGGTGTTGTAAGCCCAACTTGTCGTTGGCAAGACGTTTGCATTGAGCGTGACGGCCTGTCCGGCATAAGCGGCGTCGATGATCGCGTTGCGGTCGAGAGCATAGGCGATGGCATGACGAACGCGAACATCACCCAGGATGGGATGCTGCCCATGTTTGGTGTTGGGGGTGCCGTCGGCATTAAGACGTGGTTGCGGATCGGCGGGGTTGCCCAATTGCAGGCCGATCAGGTCATATCCGTCGCTCAGAAATTTGAACAGGTTGAGTGAAGGTTCTGCTTCCAGGGTGGGCAGATAATGCGGTTCGAGGTCGGTGCCGATGTCGATTTGTTGGGCCTTGAGTTGTTCAACCAGGGCAGCTTTTCCTTCCAAAACCTGGGTGATGATCCCTTCCAGATGTGGACGGCCTTGCCAGTAGCGCTCATTGCGGACCTGAACGATCTGTTTGCCGCGTTTCCACTCTTGGAGCATAAAGGGGCCGTTGACCACGGCGGGCTGACTGTTGAATTCGTGGTCGGCCAATTGGGCAAAGTCAAAGCTGTCGATCTGGCGCATATCGGGGCCGACAAAAAAGTGGGCAGGCAGCCAGGGAATGGTCAGAGCCTCCAGGTTGGCACAGTTGGGCTCTTTAAAGGTCACGGTGACCGTATGGTCATCGAGCACGTGAATAGAGGCGATGCCGGCAACCCGTTTGTTGTGCGGCGAGTCTAGCTTGTTGCTCAACAGGGCCTGGTAGGTGAAATAAAAATCGTATGCGGTGATCGCTTCACCGTCCGACCAAGTCATGTCTCGACGGATGGCAAAAGTGTAGGTCAGACCATCTTCGGTGAAGGTCCAGCCTTGGGCCAGGTGCGGTTTGAGCACGCCGCTGAACGGGTCAACGGTCAGCAATCCCTCGAACATCAGCTCACAAATGGCCAATGAGGAGGGGTCGTTGGCCAGGAGGGGATTCAGTGTTTTGGCGTCGCCGAAAATGGCGCGGGTGACAAATCCACCGTCAGGGATCGGGGTAGGAGTTGAGGTCACAACCACCTGTACGGTTTTGAACGCCGTGACGACGACCGTCTTTTCGGCCTGGATCGGCTTTCCGACGGCCGTTGTCGGATCGTCTGTTCCGCCGGTGGCCTGATCGGCGGTTGATTGTGGCCGACAGGCCGAAATGGCAACCATGCACAGGGTGAGAAAAATGGTAAGCCAGGAAATGAACTTGGGCATAGCAGAATCCAGAAAAGTTTTTGGCCAGGGAGTCTCTCAAGTCGGTCGGAAAGATGCCTGCCACAAGAGCAAAATTGTAACACATGAGCTGTGAAAAAGCAAAGCCGTTAAATGACCATTCCGTCTGGGATTTCGGTGTTTTTGGGAATGACCACGATCCCGTCACGGATAACGTATAACTCTTTGCCGGGAGGCGCGCCGGGAGGATAGATTTGGTTTTCGTCCGGTTGATGCGGTCGAATGACCACATTGCGGCCGATGCGCACGTTTTTATCCAAAATCACGCCTTCGATGTTGCATCCCGGCCCGATCCCTAACGGAATTTCGTGACAAACACCGCTGGGATCACAATATTCGTCATTTTCATAGTAATCGGCGCCCATCATCAGCGTACGCACGATGCGGGTGTCTGGGCCGATGACACTGCGTACGCCGATCACCGAATAGTTGATCATCGCCTTGCGCAAGGTGCAACCTTCCGAAATCAGCACATGTTCAAGCTGACAGTCGTCGATACGGGAGGGGGGCAGAAAGCGCGGATGGGTATAGATAGGATGCTCTTCGTCATAAAAACTGAAAGGCTGGCCGGGGAGGGTCAATAGCAGATTGACATCGTAAAAGGTGCGAATCGTTCCGATGTCGGCCCAAAAGCCTTCAAAGATAAAGCTCATCACCTTGTATTGGCGGATCGCCTCAGGGATGATGTGTTTGCCAAAGTCGGACTCGGGAATGGTGTTGAGCAGATCGAACAACACCCGGCGGTTAAAGATATAGATGCCCATCGAGGCCAGAAAGGGTTTGGTGGGGTTGTCGGCGACTTTGAAAGCCTGTAACTTGAGTGGGTCGCTTTGCTTTTCTTCAAAGTTGACGACTTGTCCTTCCTGATCGATGGCCAGAATACCCAGCCGGGGGGCCTCTTCGGCCGCCACCGGCTGCACGGCGATGGTCACATCGGCGCCGCTTTCGCGGTGACGGCGCAAGAAATCTCGATAATCCATCCGATACAGGTGATCGCCGGAAAGGATGAGAATCTCGTTGGCCCCGACAGATTCGATCTCGCGCAGTTGCTTGCGCACGGCATCGGCGGTGCCTTGATACCAGGCTTCTTCGACCGGAATGCCCGGCGACTGCTCGGCAGCCAGGATTTGCACCCAGCCTCGAGTGAACAGCCCCATGTTGTTGTAGGTTTGTGAGATGTGCCGGTTCAGGGATGCAGAGAGATACTGGGTGAGGACAAACATTTGGTTGATGCCCGAATTGAGGCAGTTGCTGATGGGGATGTCGATCAGGCGATAATGTCCTCCCAACGGCACTGCGGGCTTGGCCCGTTCACGGGTGAGTGGATAGAGCCGTGAGCCGGCCCCACCGCCTAGAATGACCGCTAGAACTCGTTGAGGCATTGCACACATCCTTTCTGATAAGTCAAAAACGCGGTTGGTGTCAAACAGCTCACAGAATCAAGGGCGGATAAACCCGGCTATGTTTCCAGATGCAAGCTGCGTTGAATGATTTGAGTCACAATACCGGGCAAGGCCAAAACCAGGTCATAGCGAATGACCAGGGTGGCGTATTGGTCGATCGGGGTTGGTTCCCGATTGATCACAATGATATGGGCGCCATGCTCATGAGCGATGAAAGGCAAATCGGCCACCGGGGATACATTGAGCGAAGTGCCGGCGACCAGCATCAGATCACAGGTACGCGCTTCGCGCAACGCGGCATTGATCTGGGCAACCGGCAACTGCTCACCGAACAAGATGACATTCGGCTTGAGCACACCGCCACAGCGCTCGCAGCGAGGAATCTCGTGATCGTTCAAAAAGCGGCCGAGAATCGCTTCGATGGAAACGCTGTTGTAGCAGCGCACACATGTCGCCTGACGAATGTGGCCGTGCACCTCGATCACGTTTTGGGAGCCGGCTTTTTGGTGCAATGCATCGATGTTTTGAGTGATGATCGCCTTGACCCAGCCCATTTTTTCCAACTGGGCCAGGGCAATGTGCGCCGGATTGGGAACAGCCTGAAGCAATTTACCGGCCAGAGGACGAATCCAATCGAAAAAGGATTGTGGTTGAATACGAAATCCCTGGATCGAAGCAACCTGAAACGGGTTCACTTTGGTCCACAGGCCCGAACCCGGACTGCGAAAGTCGGGAATACCCGAAGGGGTGCTGATGCCGGCCCCGGTCAGTACGGTCAAATGATGCGTACCAAGAATCAAATCTGCGGCGTGCGAGAGCAATGTGTTGGTGTTCATAGTCTGTTTTGATCAAATTTCTGGCGGTTGTGATTGTTCACAAGCGATCGCCGGCAATGCAAGAGCGGGGAGACAAGCCGGAAAATCTCTAAGGCCCTATCCGAAAAACGCAGCCGACGCATCCCTATGCGTCGGTATAAGCGGCATCAGGATGCCGCTCGTACGGTTTTTCGGATAGGCTCTAAATCAAGCAGATAAGCCCGGCATGTCCTCAACAACCTTGCCATGAATGTAGCACAAAACCGCCAGATTGGCAACTGTTTGTGTTCAAGACCAGGTCAAACCGACCCCGTTTGAATGCCATGGTGAAAAATCTCACCCCAACGGGCCGGCATTTGGGATAATTTGGGAAATCGGTTGGGATAAACCGGCTCTTTTTCCAACAGTTAACAGACAAATCGGGTCGGGCACGAGCAAATTCCTACTTGACAGATTTTCAACTTTGTGCTATCATTTTTTAGCACTCTCAAGTTGTGAGTGCTAAATGCAGGCGCTTGAACGACAGACCACCCGGTTGATGGAACGGGTTGAGGAACAATGAGCGAGGAAATTGACATTTTGACGCCGCGACGGCGGCAGATTCTGGATGCCGTTGTGCGCGAATATATTGAAACGGCCACGCCGGTTGGTTCCAAGACGGCGGCCAAATACCTGGATCTGAGCGCCAGCCCGGCGACCATCCGCAACGAAATGGCCTACCTGGAAGAGCACGGCTACTTGACGCATCCCCATACTTCGGCCGGACGCGTACCGACCGAAAAGGGGTATCGTTATTTTGTCCAGCAGCTCATGCAAGAAGTTCAATTGCCGATGGAAGAGCAGCGGATGATCGCCCATCAGTTTTATCAGGCTCAGCTTGACCTGGATGAGTGGATGCGGCTGGCAGCAACGGCACTGGCACACGCCGCACGGGGGGCCGCGGTGGTTGTACCGCCGCGCATCCATCGCTGCCGATTCAAACACCTGGAGTTGATCTCAACCCATAGCAATTTTGTTTTGCTGGTGCTGGTCTTGTACAACGGCCTGGTCAAACAGCAAATGCTCTCCCTGGCCGAAGTGCGCAGTCAGGCCGATCTGAGCCGGGTCAGTCGCTGGTTGAACGACCTTTTTGCCGACAGCGCCACCGAAGAAATGCGCGCCCACCTGAGCAGCCTGTCCCAGTTTGAGCGCGAAGTGGGCGAAACGGTCATCCAGATGATGGAAGAAATCGACGAGCAACGTGAACCGGCGTACCGTGATGGGCTGCTTAATGTGTTGACCCAACCCGAGTTTGAACGTAGCCCAGATCAGGTCTTGACCGTCTTTTCGCAAGGGGGACCGCTCGATGTGGCGTTGGCCGACATCTTGGAACGAACGCTAAACGGCACCAGTGTGCAAATTTTCATCGGCGGAGAGGGACGCTACCAAGAATTGGCCGATTTCAGCCTGGTACTGTCGCGTTATGGGATGAACGGCTCGATCAGCGGTGCACTTGGCGTGGTCGGCCCATTGCGGATGCCTTATGCGCGCACGGTATCGGCGGTGCGCTTTGTCTCCTGGCTGTTGACCAGGTTGTTATACGATTATTACGGCGAGTTTCCACCAACGCCTATTGAAGGTTAAACAAGAAATAGGCAAACAACCCTTTCCGGGACTTGGGGAAGGACATAAAACAAGCAATTTTAGAGAGGCACAAGATTATGGCAGAGGAAAAAGACAAGCCGGTGACAGCAGAAAACATACCCACAAACACCGGAGAACAAGGTGATCAAAACACTGGGGAAGAGGAGGTGGTGGCAGAAAACGACACGTCAACACCGGACGAGTTAACAACCTTGCGCAGCAAATTGGAAGAAGCCGAGGCCAAAGCTGCCGAATATCTGGATGGATGGCAACGCTCGCGCGCCGAGTTTATCAATTTTAAACGGCGACAAGAGCAATTGCAGCAAACACTGCGTCAACGGGTCACTTCTGAACTGTTCGAGAGCCTGTTGGCCGTGTTGGACGACCACGAGCGGGCCTTTGCCGCGATTCCCGAAGGATGGAATGAGCACGAATGGGTCAAAGGTCTGACGCTGGTGGGCAAAAAACTGCAATCAACACTTGAAAAAGAGGGCCTGAGCGTGATGGAAGTGAAACCCGGCGACTTGTTTGACCCGTATTACCATCAGGCTTTACTGCATGAGCCGAACGAAAAATACGAGGCCGGGCAAATTGTCGAGGTGCTGCAAAAGGGTTACGTTTTGGGAGAAACGGTTTTGCGTCCGGCTATTGTGCGCGTATCGAGTGGCAAACCGCAGCCAATGGACACACAACAATAGGCATTGTCTACTCAACAAGAGTAGCAGCACAACTGTATAAATTTGTTATTATAGCCAGTTTTTAGATAAAGGAGATAACAATGGGACGGATTATTGGTATTGACCTGGGAACGACTAACTCGGTTTGTTCGGTGATGGAAGGTGGAGAACCCATTGTCATTCCCAGTTCTGAAGGTGGACGTTTGTTCCCCTCAGTGGTGGCCGTCAACCCCAAAACCGGGGAGCGGATGGTGGGCCAGGTGGCCCGGCGACAGGCGATCACCAACCCTGAAAACACGATTTTTTCGATCAAACGCTTTATGGGGCGCAAGTTTAACGACCCAGAGGTCAAACGGGCAATGGAAATTGTGCCCTATCGCGTGACGGCCGCACCTAACGGCGACGTGCGGGTGTGGATGGGGGGCAAAGAATACTCACCGCCCGAAATTTCGGCCATGATCCTGCAAAAGATCAAAGCCGATGCCGAGGCCTATCTGGGCGAAGAGATCACCGAAGCGGTGATCACCGTGCCGGCCTACTTTAACGACTCGCAGCGTCAGGCCACCAAAGATGCCGGGCGCATCGCCGGGTTGAACGTGCTGCGCATCGTGAACGAGCCGACCGCTTCATCGCTGGCCTACGGGATGGACAAGAAAAAGGACGAAACGATCGCCGTCTACGACTTGGGCGGCGGCACGTTCGATATCTCGATTCTTGACGTTGGCGATGGCGTGTTCGAGGTTAAATCGACCAACGGGGACACCTATTTGGGCGGTGACGACTTTGATCAGCGCATCATCGACTGGATTTGCCAGGAGTTCAAAAGGGATCAGGGCATTGACCTGCGCAACGACCGGATGGCCCTGCAGCGGCTCAAGGAAGCAGCCGAAAAGGCCAAGATCGAGCTGTCAACGGTGATGGAAACCGAAATCAACCTACCCTTCATCACCGCCGACGCCAGCGGGCCCAAGCATTTACAAATGACGCTTACGCGCGCCAAGCTGGAACAGTTGACGATGGACCTGATCGAGCGTACAATTGAGCCTTGTCGGCGTGCGCTCGAAGATGCCAAGTTGACCCCTGCCGACATCGACGAAGTGATTCTGGTCGGCGGAATGACCCGTATGCCGGCCGTGCGCGAAGCAGTGCGCCGATTCTTTGGCAAAGAACCGCACAAGGGAGTCAACCCAGATGAAGTTGTCGGTATCGGGGCAGGCATTCAGGCCGGCGTGTTGCGCGGCGACGTCAAAGACGTGCTTTTGCTCGATGTCACCCCGTTGACCTTGAGCATCGAGACGTTGGGCGGCATTGCCACCCCCTTGATCGAGCGCAACACCACCATCCCGGTCAAGCGCAGCCAGATCTTTTCGACGGCAGCCGATATGCAATCGCAGGTGGAAATCCACGTCGTGCAGGGTGAGCGCAAGTTCGCTCGCGACAACAAGACGTTGGGCCGCTTTATTCTCGACGGCATTCCGCCGGCCCCCCGTGGCGTGCCGCAAATCGAAGTGACCTTTGACATCGACGCCAACGGCATCCTCAATGTCTCGGCGCAAGACAAGGCCACCGGCAAAGAGCAGCACATCACCATCACCGCATCCAGCGGGCTGACCGAAGCCGAGATCAAGCGGATGGTGCAAGAAGCAGAACGACACGCCGCCGAAGACCTGAAGCGCAAAGAAGAGATCGAAGCGCGTAACGCGGCCGACCAGGCCATTTATACTGCCGAAAAGCTTTTGCGCGAACAGGGCAATAACGTGCCCGGCAACATCAAAGCCGATATCGAGACCAAACTCGAGGCGCTGCGCAAGATCAAGGACACCGGCTCGAAAGAGGAGCTTGAGCGGCGCACACAGGAACTCGGTTATGCGATGCAGCAGTTTGGCGCATCCATGTACGGTCAGCCAGGCGCCGGCACACCGCCGCCCGGCGGCGAATACAAAAGTGGCCGTTCCACGTCGTCAGATGAAGACGTGGTCGACGGTGAATTTAGCGAAGCGTAATAACAATTTATGATCGGTGAAACGTGAAACGTGATGTCGATGGTCGGCATATACGTTTCACGTTTCACGTTTTCAGGAATGGTCCATGGGCAGCAAGCGCGATTTCTATGAAGTGCTGGGCGTCCCCCGTGATGCCTCATCCGACGACCTCCGCAAGGCTTATCGGCGGCTGGCCCGTCAGTATCATCCGGATGTCAACAAAGAACCCGATGCCGAAGAAAAGTTCAAAGAAATCAACGAGGCTTACGAAGTCTTGAGTGACCCGGAATTGCGCGCCCGTTATGACCGCTTTGGACATACCGGTGTGCAAAGCGGTACAGGTGGCGGTGGCTTTGACGGCTTTGGTTTCGGTGGCTTTGAAGACATCTTTGAAAGCTTTTTCGGCGGTATGCGCGGTACCGGGCAGGCACGTAACCGTCCACAACGGGGTCAAGACCTGCGCTACGACTTGACCATTTCGTTCCGTGAGGCCGTTTTTGGCTGTGAACGAGAACTCGAAGTGCCACGCTATGAAACCTGCCCCACATGTCATGGGTCGGGGGCCAAGCCGGGCACCACTCCGGCGCGTTGTTCCGAGTGCGGTGGCACAGGCGAAATTCGCCATGTACAGCGGTCGGTGTTTGGCTCTTTTGTCAACGTGACCACCTGTCCGCGCTGTCGAGGCACCGGCGAAGAGATTGTCTCGCCATGTCCCGAGTGCGGCGGACGCAAACAGGTACAACGCATGCGCACGCTGACGGTGAAAATCCCCCCCGGCGTGGACACGGGCACCCAAATTCGGCTGAGCGGCGAGGGCGAGTACGGCACCTTGGGTGGGCCGCCAGGCAATCTATATGTGTTTATCACCGTTGAGCCACACGAATTTTTTGTCCGCCGCGACAATGACATCATCCTTGAGGTGGCGATCAACGTTGCGCAGGCCGCCCTGGGCGACAAGATCAAAGTGCCAACGATTGACGGCGAAGAAGAAATTGTCATTCCGGCCGGCACACAAAGCGGCACGATCCATCGACTCAAGGGACGCGGTGTGCCCTACCTGCGCAAACCCGGCCGAGGCGATCAATTGGTGGTGATCACCGTTGAAATTCCCAAAAAACTTTCTCGCCAGCAAGAACAGCTTTTTTTGGAACTGAGCAAAACGCTGGGGGGCGCAGCCATTCAGCCGCAAGGACGTGGCTTTTTCGACCGGGTCAAGGATGCACTGGGATTATAAAAAAAGACCCTAAAGGTTTCCAAAACCTTTAGGGTCTTTTAAGGAGTCGAGCAGGTTGATGGATACCGAAAAGTGGCTAGAAATCAGCGTGCTGGTCGACGGCGAGGCTGCCGAAGCGATCAGCGAATTGTTTAACCGGTACGGTCGGGGGGGCGCGGTCATCGAGCACATCTGGATCGATGGTCTGGGCGCACACGACGACATTGACGAATTGCACGTCAAAACCTATATCTCGCCAGATGATTTGGAAAGCCGTCGCAAGATCGAGGAAGGCCTGTGGCACCTGAGCCTGATTTACCCCATCTCTGAGCCTCAATATACGCTGCTCACCGAAGCCGACTGGGCCGAGGCGTGGAAGGCCCATTACGGCGTGCTGCACATCGGCAAGCACACGGTGATCGTGCCGGCTTGGCAGTCTTATACAGCTCAAGCCGACGAAATTGTGATCCGTCTTGACCCCGGTATGGCCTTTGGCACCGGCACACATCCCACCACCCAACTTTGCCTGACCGCGCTGGAACAGGTAATCCGGCCGGGCATGCGTGTGTTGGATGTGGGCACCGGCTCTGGGGTGCTGGCCATCTCGGCGTTCAAACAAGGCGCCGCGGAAGTATTGGCAGTCGATGTGGACGAAATCGCCATCAATTCGGCGCGCAAAAATCTGGAATTGAACGAGTTGAGCGAGCAGATTCGCCTCGAAACGGGGTCGATTGAACACGGTCAGGGTCCTTATGACCTGGTGCTGATCAATATTCTGGCGCGGATCATCGTAACCTTGCTCGAGCAAGGGCTAAGTGAGTTGATCGCCCCGGCCGGAGTGGTGATCGCCTCCGGAATCATCGACGAGCAAGAGCCGCAGGTGCAGGCGGCGTTCGCAGCGCATGGCCTCGAGGTCATCGAACGGTTGACCGACAAAGATTGGGTGGCGCTGGTCGGGCGCAAGAGGAGCGAGTGAGCCATCGTTTTTTTCTCCCGCCAACGGCCTGGAGCGATGGGCAGGTGCACCTCGACGCGGCGCTTGCGCACCAGATCGCCCACGTGCTCCGTTTGCGGCCTGGGGCACATGTGGTCGTGTTTGACAACTCGGGCCTGGAATACGAGGTCGAGTTGAATGAGGTGCGCAGTGATCGGGTGACCGGCCGGGTGTGCGCCCAATATCACGTCCATACCGAGCCGAGCGTGTCGCTGAGCCTGTACGCGGCTGTCCTCAAAGGAGACAAGTTTGAGTGGGTGTTGCAAAAAGGCACCGAACTGGGTGTGCACTGCTTTGTGCCGATCATCAGCGAGCGGACGGTGGTGCGCGATCCGGCCCAGATCGAGGACAAACGGAAGCGCTGGGAACGGATTATCCAGGAGGCCGCAGAACAAAGCGGGCGTGTCCGTTTGCCGATCCTTGCCGCGCCGCTTTTGCTGCAAGCGGCCATGACCCAAAGCATGGCCCAAAATGACCTTTCGCTCCTGCCCTCGCCGGGCCTTTCAGCCCCTTCACCGGCCGATCGGTTGAATGGCAGATCCACACCGTCACATATCGGGCTGTTCATCGGGCCGGAGGGCGGGTTTTCGGCAGCCGAAGTGACCCAGGCACAAGCGGCGGGCTTGCTGTCGGTCTCGCTGGGTCCGCGCATCTTGCGCGCCGAAACAGCAAGCATTGTCGCCGTCGCCCTGACCATGGCGGCTTTGAGAGAACTACAATAACATCAGCTTGAAAAGCCGCAAACCGAGTCATCACCTGAAAAGTCTGAGTCTGACGCTCCGATGTCAAAAATCACCGGTGATATTCGTGTCTTGCTCGGATGGCGGTCAACGTTTCCAAATCGGCTTGACGAGGTTGCCTTTTTGGATCGTCTTCCAAATCATATAGACCCCGGCCGTCAGACAGACGATCACCGCAATGATGGACGCCTCGGCTCCAAATGCGCCACCGGACAACAACACCGGCCCGCTGAGCGTGGCACGCAAGAATCCACTTGTCTGCATACCGGAGACGGCCACGCCAAAAATGCCCCCCTGCGTAAAATTCCATGCAAAATGAATGCCGATGGCAAGCCACAATCGTCGGGTCATGGTAAAAGCGGCGGCGAGGAGGATGCCGGCTTCAATAGCAATGGCCAGAGCCGCCCAAAATGTGGCATTGGGATTTCCCAAGTGTAACATGCCAAACAAGAATGCCGAAAACAGCAAGGTCAGCCATGTGCCCAGCAATTCTTCGGTCATTCGAAAAAGGATACCTCGAATCAGGATTTCTTCGACCACCCCGGAGAGCACGGCAAGCGTAAACACCGGAACCACTGCGGTCAGACGGTTGGTTCCGCTGATCCGGTAGCACCCCAGCAGCCCAAGAATCCCGATGACGATGGTGAACAAAAGCGCGCCGATCAACGTTCCCATCGCCAGTTCGCCAACGGCGTGGGAGGCAGCCAATTCGTTCGGCGGGCGCTTTTCAATGGCGCGCACAAAGGCATAATAGGCCGCCCAAGCAACCACAACGACGATGGCCGTCGAGAGCAGTCTGATGGGGATGGTTTCGTTGGCAGGCAGCAACTTGACAGCTGCCTGGGTGAGCGAAACCGTGAGAAACAGCCATACCGATGCCAACACGATTCGGACTAGAGGAAACTGCAAGATTTTCCATATTTGACCGGCAGGACGCGTTTGTTCGCTCAAGCAACTGCCTCCTTTTCAGCTCGTAGGGTGGGCAATTGCCACCCGAACAGCCGACGCATAGGGATGCGTCGGCTACGTTTTCGGTTGGCTACGTTTTTCGGTCGGCGACGTTTTTCGGTCGGCGACGTTTTTCGGTCGGACAAGGATGCGTCAGCTACGTTTTTCGGATAGGCCCTTATTTGGTTACGATCTCAACCCGTCCGGTCATGCCCGGCAACAGGTCGAGATCGCTGGAATCGACACGGATATAGGCGACAAAACGCGCGTCGGCGTCGGTTTTGCGGTTGGCATTGGGGATGACCACTTTAACCACGCCGGTGACCACCGCATCCGGATAGGTACGCAAGGTGATCCGGGCCTGCTGGCCCGGCGCAATCTGGGCCACATGCCGCTCACTGAGGTTGGCCGTGATAAAGTACAACTCGCCGATATTCAGGAGGGTCACAATCGGCGTGCTGCCGGTGACGGTCGCCCCTACCGTGGTATCGATTGAGGTGATCAAACCATCCCATGGAGCATACAAGTTGACGTTTTCGAGGTTTTTCTGGGCGTCGGCCAGACGTTTTTCGGCGTCTTGAACGGCGCGCACGTAACGGGTAAAATCCTCTTCTTTTTCCACCTGGCTCATCTCGACCTTGTCCATCTTGACCTGGGCCAGCTTGTCTTGGGCGCGTCTGACATCGCGTTCTTTGGTGCGCAAATCAAAATAATAGACATCCAGGGCAATTTTTGCATCTTGGTGTCTCAATTCGGCCAATTCACGGTCGGTGATGCGACGTTGCCACTCTTCATAATACGAATCGCGGATGCTTTGCTTTTCCCATGGGCGGTCAAGGGCCTGTTTATAGTTGTCGGCGGCATCGGCTTCGGCCTTGCGAGCCCGTTCCAGATTGACCTGGGCCTCGCGCAAATTGGTTGTGGGCGGCTGCATTTTGGCCCGTTCCAATGCGGTTTGGGCATTTTCCAACGCGGTTTGGGCCTCTTGAAGCTCACGGTCATATTTGGTTTGTGCGGTTTCCAGTTCTTTATCGTATTTGGTCTGCGCGTCTCGGAGCGCCTTTTGGTAGCGCTTTTCAGCATCGGCCTGGGCCTGGGCCAGGTCTTCGCGCGCACGGTCAAGGTTCAGTTGAGCATCGGCAACGGCCTGTTTGAGATCGCGGTCGTCCAGAACGGCAATCAAGTCGCCGGCGCGCACCCGCTGGCCGATTTGAACGTTCAAGCTCTTGACTTGAGCGCTGACATTGCCGCCAAAAGAGAGACGCAAAGCCGGGTACACCGTCGCCAATTCGCCATCCATCAGGATGACACTGCCTTCTGAGCGGGTAATGGGGGCCACCGTAGGCTGTTCTTCTACGGCTGGCGAGGTTGGCGTTATGGCCACCTTCGATACACCTGTACAACTGCTGATCAGCACCGCGATCATCACCAGACCGATCCACCAAATTTTTGCTTTCATCATGTTTACTCCTCTTGGAACCCATCGCAAAGTCGCTTAGAGCCTATCCGAAAAACAAGTGGCATTCCTATGCGCTTATACCGACGCATAGGGATGCGTCGGTTACATTTTTCAGATAGGTCCTTAATCGCGGCATAGGGATACGCCGGCTGCGTTTTCGGATAGGCTCTTGTGATGTCTAATTTTATGCTCCACGCAAAATGGCCGTCACTCGTTTGTGCACGATGCCTCGTGAGGCCAACATCGCACTGATCAGGCTGGCCACGATGACCATGATCAGCACAAAAGAAACGGTCAGCCAGTCAAAAGCCGGAAGTGTGGGAACATTCTGTATCATATTGTTGCTCCAATAGAATACGTATCCCAACCCGGTTCCTGCCGTGGTGCCGGCCATTGTCGCACTGATGGTCATCGCCAACGACTCGATGGCAAAAATGCCGATCAACTCCCAGGCGGTGATCCCTACCGCCTTGAGCATGCCGATTTCCATCCGTCGCGTCTGCACGGTGACGTAAATAACCGAAAAAACGCCCAACACCGAGGTAACCAGAGAAAGGATGGTGAGCACCAACAACACGACGCGCGTGGTCTGAAAGCCTTGGGTGGCCACCCGCACTTCTTCAGCCGCGACCTCGATGCGCACGTCGTTGCGGTCAGAAATGGTATTGCGCAGCGCTTTGACTACCGCCTGCGGATCGCTGGCCGGATCCATACGCGCCAGGATGCGTTGGATGATCGGCTTGTCCAATTCTTCTGCGCTGCACCAGCCATCCCGACAAACGGTTTCTTTGTTGGGATCGGTGGTCAGGCGGATAAAAGTGTCCATTGAGACAAAAGCCGGGCTGGCTCCCCAACGCACGTTGCGCTGACTGCGGTCAATCGTCCAATAACCCGACATCCGTTCAACCAGGCCGACGACATGCATTTCAACTTCGTGGTCGAGGCCACGCCCTTTGAAAATGATCGTGTCGCCGACCTTGAGGTCCATGTAATCGGCAAAGCCGACGGTGAGGATAACTGCATCCGGTTCATTGAACATGCGCCGAAAAGCGGCCTCACCGTCGCCGACCATCGAAGTCAGATCGGGAAAGGTGACCAGCAAGGGGGAATCGGTCAACCCTTGCACGCTGACCGCAGGGTTGCGCAATTTAACCTTGTTGCGCGTTTCGGCACGGTAGATATAGGTCAACCCTACCGCCGGGCCTACTCCCGGCACGGCAGTAAAGCGAGGTAAAAAGGAGGCGCGCAGGTATTCGGTGTTGTCATCGCGGTTGAAAAAGCTGAAAAAGAAACCACCACGGCGCACCTCGGCGTTGATGTCGGCGCCGACGCGCTGACGGGTGCTCACGTCAAAATTCGCCTCGGTCAGGGCGGCGGTCGTGCCCAAAAAGGTGGGCAGGGTGGCGCTAAACACGATCATCAAGGCGATGACGGTGTTGCGCTGTTTGGCCCGTCGGACGTTTCGGCTGGCAAAGAAAGAGAGCCGTTTGGAAAAAAGGCCCAAAAAAAGCAACGATAGCCGCTCAAAGGGCACGGTCAGGGTGAAAAAGAGCAGGCTGACGCCCAAAATGAGCAAGGCCATTCCGCCAAACATAAATATGCCAAGCACCGAGGGATCGCCTTGGGCGAACAAAAAATTCTGGCCGACAAAGATCAATCCCCACATAATGGTCAATACGACACCGGTCATGGTGATATTCCAGTTATATCTGCGTTCACGAAGCGCGGCCAGGTCTTCGATTTGCAAGTTGTCGGCCGAGCCGGGGTTGAGCGCATAGCGGATTTTGGTGCTGGCGGCTTTGCGGGCCGGGGCAATGCCACTAAGCAACAGCACGGCGCCGGCAATGAGCGCAGTCGAGAACAATGACCATGGCGAGATGGTAAAGTCAATGGCTTCCAAGGCCGGTGCACTGCCCAATCCACCGCCGTTATCGATCAAACCGGTGATCAGCGAGAGCACCATACGATTGATCAAAAAGGTTGAAAGGGCCTGCCCGCCGAGCATCCCCAGGCCGATGCCGATTGCACCGACGATCGACACTTCGATCAACACCAGACTGAACAGATCACGTCGCCGCGCGCCGAGGATGCGCAAAAAGGCCAGATCACGTCGCCGGTCGTCCACGTTGGCGTTAATCAAAGAATAAACGAGCAAACCGACGACGCCCATCGACAAGATGCCATAGACCATCACCAGGGTTTGGATCATCGAAAAAGCGATTTCGCTGCCGTCGAGTGATTCGGCTTTTTCGATCTTGAACTCGTATTCGGCGGCCAGCGGCCCCAAGGCGGCCTGAAGTGCCTCGGCAATGCGCCGCACGCGAAAAACCGAGCTTTTCACATCAAGGGTGTTGTAAACGGCCGGGTCAAGAACAATGATCAATCGCTCGGCGCGCCCGGGCATGCCGAGCCATTCTTGCATGGCCTCGACGTGGGCCAGCACGCCATTTGAAATGTTTTGCCCAAGACCGTCTTGCAAGGCAATGCCCACAATCGTAAAGCGCCGGGTAATGCGGTTGACACTGATGTTTTCGGCCTGTTGTTCGCCCACCGGGCGTGGCATCGGTATCACATAACTCAACTCGACCTGATCGCCAAGGTGCAGGTCATAGGCATCGGCAGCGTTGCGCAGCACGACGATTTGATCGCCGGTGAGATCGTATTTTCCTTCGAGCATCGTTATTGTACCTAACTTATCGACGGCCGGATCGCGGGCCACCAGGGTTGCGCTGCCGTTGACACTGCCGATGCTCAACTCGATTTCGGCTTGAAAGCGCGGATGGATCGCCCTGACGGCGGGATGTGCGGTTTGCAACGCCTCACGCAGCGGAGCGATATCGATGAACAAATCCTGGCTGGTGTCCTTTTTCACCAGGTCAATGTCATGTTCGCCCACTTCTCGCGCTACCAGATCGACCACTTGCCGTCGCGTGGTGGCAATGACGTTGTTGAGCACCACCAACATGGCAGCGACAAAAGCCAGCGCCAACACCATGATGATCGTGCGTCCGAGATGGCGGCGAAACCCTTTGATCACATACCTGGCCAGCATTTATTTGTCTCCTTCCGCCGAGATGGTCACCACCGATTCGGCGTCCGAAATGCGCACTTGCTCGTTCGGCTCATCGCTGAGGATTTTTCCATCTTGAATGCGGATCAACCGGGTACAGTATTTGGCCATCCGCGGGTCGTGGGTGACATAGATGACGGTGGTGCCCCGATCTTGATTCAATTTGGTGACAATGTTCATCACTTCAAAGCCGGTGATCGAGTCCAAATCACCGGTGATCTCATCCCCGATCAACACGGTCGGATCGTTGGCCAGAGCCCGGGCGATGGCAACCCGCTGCTGTTGTCCACCGGAGAGTTCGGTCGGATAGTGATCGGCACGGTCGGCCAGACCGACCAGGTTGAGCAATTCTTCGGCCCGTTTTCTGCGCCGCCGGCCGTTGACGCCGGCGAGGGCCATCGGCGCTTCGACATTTTCCAGAGCCGTAAAGTTGGCCAACAAGTTATAGTTTTGAAAAACAAACCCCATTGTGCGCAGACGCAGACGAGCCAACTGGTCTTCGCTCATCGCCACCACGTTTTGGCCGTTGACAATGACATGCCCACGACTCGGTTCTTCCAGGCCGCCCAAGATGTTGAGCAGCGTGGTTTTGCCGGAGCCACTCGGCCCCATCAGGCACACCATTTCGCCACGGCCGATGCACAAATCGATGCCCCGCAAGGCCTGCACGGCCTCCTTGCCCATCAAAAAAGATTTGTGAACATTTTCGCAAACGACAACACAATCAGACATTTGACGCCCCTATCTTTTGGCGAATTTACCTCTGTACAGGTCCGGTATGCCGGCACAAGCCGACCGAACGTTTACGATTTTAGCGCTTTAACCCCCAAAAAGCAAGCCTCGGTGACCGTCAGGGATCATCTGGAGCTTGCAGGCAGAACGTTCCGGCTACAGCCTCAACTACTCCCCGCCCGGCTTCCTGGCGGTGAGGCATCGCGCACTTGCGCTCCGGCCCAAGCCTCGACTTCTCAACGCAATTTGGGCATGCTGAGCCGATCTTGATACGGAAACCAGGCCGCCCAGGTTCGCTTTTTGACGTTTGCGCAGTGAAAATTCTTACTCAAAAGTCCCCAACATCTTGCGCATGATGCCCGCTCTGCCGGGGTGACCGGTTTGACAAGCCGCGTCTTGTGTGCTATTGTAACACCGAACAAGACAATCCCCTCGAATTTCAGCCACCATGTAAAGCGAAAGGAGAATCGTTTATGAATGTTCAGGAAACGACCATTCACCTTGCCCCGCAATTCTTTCCTTCTTCGGACAAGCTACTGGTTGAATGCGGTGAGTTGTCGGCTGCCCTATTTACCTTTGAGCGCGGTGTCCATGCCGTGCGCCTCAAAAACGCCGTCGGCGAGCTGGTGATGCTCCCCTTTCAAGGCCAGCAAATCTGGTCGGCAACCCTGGGTGGGCGCAATTTGACCATGAAGTCGATGTTCGAGCAACCCAACCCTACACGCGAGTATTTGCAAACCTATGGCGCCTTTTATGTGCATTGTGGGGCAACGGCTATGGGTGTGCCCGGTGCAGGCGATACCCACCCTTTGCACGGTGAGTTGCCCAATGCGCCCTACCAAAAGGCCTGGATCGTACTGGGCCAAGATGCCAAAGGAGCTTATATCGGCCTGGGCGGTCAATACGAACATACCGTCGCCTTTAGCACCCATTATGTTGCCGAGCCGCTGGTCAGGCTCTATGCCGGTTCGACTCTGTTCGATCTGTCGATGACCATCCGCAATCTGAAACGGACACCGATGGAGTTGATGTATCTCGGCCACGCCAACTTTCGTCCGGTCGACAACGGGCGGTTGGTCTATAGCGCGCACTGCACGCCCGAACATGTCCGCGTGCGCAAAAGCATTCCGTCACATGTGCGGCCCGGCCCCGGCTACCGCGAATTTCTGGAAGAGCTGGGACAGCACCCTGAACGGCATCACCTGCTCAGACCAGACCTGGTGTTTGACCCCGAACTGGTCTTCAACATCGACTATTTGGCCGACGAAGAGGGGCTGGCCCACACCATGCAGGTTCACCCGGACGGCACGGCCGATTATCTGTGCCATTCACCGGCCGTGTTGAACGTCGGCGTGCGCTGGATTTGCCGCACCCCCGATCAGGACGCGCTGGGAATGGTTTTGCCCGCCACCGCCGAGCCAGAAGGGTATACCGCCGAAAAAGCCAAAGGCAACCTCAAGATCATCCCGCCGCAGGGCGTGTGGCAGTTTACCCTGACCATGGGCACATTGAACGCCCAGGAAGCCCAAAAGGTTGAAGCCAAAATTCAAAAGATTTTGAGTTGATTCACCGCGCCCGCTTGAAGGCTTGGCTCCAGATTCGTTTCCGGCCCGATGGTTAAGTCGTAATTTTGGACTTTTGAGTAAAAGGAGATTAAAATGCCGGAAGAAAGAAAAAAAGTCACCCTGACCACCCTGTACACCAAGATGCGCAAAGGTGAACCGATCACCATGCTCACCTGCTATGATTATCCCACTGCTTATTTTATGGAACAGGCCGGGTTGGATATCTTGCTCGTCGGCGACAGTTTGGGGATGACCATTCTGGGCTACGACACGACGCTGCCGGTCACTATGGACATCATGATTGCCCACGCCCAGGCTGTGCGGCGCGGTTCGCCGAACGCCTTTTTGATCGGCGATATGCCTTATATGACCTACCAGCCCTCGGTAGAAACGGCCATCCGCAACGCCGGACGTTTTATGGCCGAGGCAGCATGCGACGGCGTCAAGCTAGAAGGCGGCGAAGAAATGGCCGACAAGGTGGCCGGCATTGTCCGGGCGGGCATTCCGGTGATGGGACACCTGGGGCTGACCCCACAAAGTGTTTCGGCATTGGGCGGCTACCGCGTGCAAGGGCGCGATGCCAGACAAGCCAAAAAGATCATCGACGACGCCAAAATCCTCGAAGAAGCGGGGGCATTTGCCATCCTGCTCGAAATGGTGCCCGACCGCGTTTGTCGGATCATCACCGAACGCGCCGGCGTGCCGATCATCAGCCTGGGCTCCGGCCCGGATGCGCATGGTCAACTGCTCATCTTTCACGACATGTTTGGCCTGTATCCCAAGTTCAAGCCCAAAATGGCGCGCGTTTACGGCAACGCCGGTGAGGTGATCGTCAACGGCCTCAAGCAATATGTCGCCGACGTGATCAACAAGGATTTTCCACAGCCGGAAAATTGGTTTACGATCAAAGATGAGGTCTGGGCAGAACTTGAGGCCATGTTGGGCAAATAGTATCTTGTGAAATTTTTGCACATTTGGTGAATCTTGCTGGATTCCGACTCGGCCGGGTCAGGTAGAGACAAAAACAGCTAAACAAGACGACAAAACCTGAAGACAGGCCTGAAGACAGGCCTGAAGACAGGGTAGATTCTGCCCGGATGATTTGGAGCACCAGCTCCGCATAGCCCGTTCATAGTCATTACTATTTGAGGTCAAGATGGACAACGTGCAAATTTTATCCGACTGGTCGGCCCAGGTAGAGGCCGAATTAACCAAAAATATCTTGCCCTTTTGGATGAATCGCGTTATGGATCGCCAACGGGGGGGATTTTACGGCGCGATCAGCAACGATCTGGTCATCGATCGCAATGTTCGGCGCGGCGCCTTGCTCAGTTCACGCATCTTGTGGACCTTTTCGGCTGCCTACAAACGCTATCGTCGGCCCGAATTTTTGGCGATGGCCTATCATGCGTATGATGACCTGAAAACCAACTTTATAGACCAGGACTATGGTGGTCTGTTCTGGGAAATCGAAGCCGACGGGACGGTCTCGAATGAACGCAAACAGGTCTACGGACAGGCTTTTGGCATCTATGCACTGGTCGAGTTTTACAGAGCAACCAATGAACTGGCTGCACTGGGCAAGTCCGTTAACATATTCATCCTGGTCGATCATTACGGCCACGATCCTCTCCACGGTGGTTATCTGGAAGCCCTTACCCGCCGATGGCAACCTGAACAAGATGTGCGGCTGAGCGCACGAGACCGCAACGAGCCCAAGTCGATGAACACACATTTGCACCTTATGGAGGCCCTGACCAATCTGCGTCGCGTGTGGCCGGACGAGCGGGTTACCTCCAGACACCGTGAGCTGATCGAATTGATGATGCGGCGAATTGTCGATCCGCAGACGGCGCACATGACTCTCTTTTTCGACGAGGCCTGGCAACCCAGATCAACCGAGATTTCCTACGGACATGACATTGAGGCAAGCTGGCTATTGGTTGAAGCAGCCGAGGTCGATGGTGATCCGACATTGATTCAAGAGGCGAAAGCATTGGCCCTGCGGATGGCTCAGGCCGTTTATGAGCAAGCGCTGGACACCGACGGCGGGCTGATGTACGAAGCGGGACCGCATGGCTGGATCGACGACTCGAAGGAGTGGTGGCCGCAAGCCGAGGCCGTGGTGGGCTTTCTCAATGCCTATCAAATATCCGGGCAACCGCATTTTCTCGACGCGGCGTTAAAAAGCTGGGCCTTCATTCAACAACACCTGATCGATCGCCAACATGGCGAATGGTTTCGCGGCGTATTGCGCGACGGCACGCTCAAAGCCAATGAACTCAAAGTTAGTTTTTGGAAATGTCCGTATCACAACGGAAGAATGTGTATGGAGGTGATCGACCGGCTTGCTGCGCTCCGAAATCGATCAGGCTGACGGCAGCAAATGGATTGTCTCCACAGATAAGATTTTTGTCCGGAGCGGACAGGTCGAACCGGGCAGATGCCTGCCCTCGCAGCTTTCTCCTCTGCGAGGGCAGGCTGATTTATGGGGCGCGGAGGGCTTTGAGGAGCATTTCTCTGGCCACAGCAGGCACGTCATAGGCATCGAATTGATCGGGCGTGATCCATGCGGCGGCCAGCAGTTCATCGCTGGGAGTCAACGTGCCACTCACGTAATCGGCGACGAAATCGACAATGGCATAATGATAAAGAACGTTTCCTTGCTCATCGCGCATGATCAGATCAAGCACGCCCAACGGCTCTCCGACGGCAATCTCGATGCCGCATTCTTCACGCACTTCGCGGGCGGCTGCTTCGTGCATCCGCTCGCCCAACTCGACGGCCCCGCCCGGCACCGTCCACACGCCATAGCTCGGCGGTTTGCCCCGTTGGACGATCAACACCTGTTCACCACGACGCACGGCTGCGCCGACGGCAACAATTGGAGCGAGGGGGTAGGTACGCGCTGCATTCATTGGCGATAGGGGAATCGGACCAGCCGATCCAGCTTGCGCTGAATAAAGAAACGGCCCAGGGCGTTGACCACCCGCGAGTCCTGTGGCAACGGCAAAGATTCTTTAAACTGATCATCAGCTATGGATTGAAGACGATCGTAGTTTTTGTCTGAGCCGGTCTGAGCACGTCGAACCTGAATGGTGCCGGGCAAATCTTCGATGCGTACCAAAACGCGGTGAAATTGGACCCAACTCGTGATGTCGATGCCGATCAAGATAATCGCGTCCTGCGAACGGTTGACCCGCACATTGACATCGGCAACATTGATCTCTTCGTTGTAGAGGATGTCCAGCACATCACGCAGGAAGAAAGGACGATCATGGGCATGAATTTCAACGTATGCCAGGCATGTAGCACTGCTTTTGCCCCAATGAACGCAGATCGTTCGAGAACGGTCATGTTCGAGCTGGCGCAAAAAGTTCGGACAATCGCTGCGATGAATCAAAACGGTGTGTCCGGCAGGCCGGATGTAGCCAATAATGTCATCACCGGATTGGGGGCGGCAACAAGGGGCAATTTCTTTGTCCATGCTGCCGGTGCCGATGATCGTCTCTTCGGCTTGACCGTTGCCCACCGGCGGCAACTGCGTTTTGCCATAGATGTCGATCAGGTCGGGCAGCAACCCGGACACCGTCACCTGACAACTGCCGACCAACAAAAAGAGTTCGCGTTCGGTCTTGCACGTCCAGCGACGGGCCAATTGCATCCAGTCGTCCACGCGAAGCGACAGCCGATCTGCAACGCGACGAAGTTGTTGTCGCCCCAGGGCAATTTGTACCCCTTGCGGATGGCGGCGGAACCAGCGACGAATTTTTTCTCTTGCTGTAGGGCTTTTTGTGTAGCCCAGGTCCGGATCAAGCCAGTCGATGCTTGGTTTGGCCTCCGGCCCGGTAAGGATGCGAACATGTTCGCCGGTGCGCAAAGGACGGTTCAGCGGCACCCAATGCCCATCGACCAGGGCGCCGCGACATTGGTGGCCGATTTCGGTGTGCACACGGTAGGCAAAGTCGACCGGCGTCGAGCCGGCCGGCAACTTGATCACTTCATTTTGCGGCGTATAGACATAGATTTCGGCTTGTAGCTCTTCGACTTTGAGCGAATCGAGCACTTGCATCGGGTCTTCCAGGCCGCTTAATCCCTCTTCGCCAAAGGAACTCAACGCCGCGATGGTTTCCTTGAGCGTGGAATGGGTATTTCGCCAGTTTTCTTCCTGCATATATGCGATCACACCCAGCTGCGCCGTGCGATCCATTTGTGGCGTGCGGATTTGGAATTTGATCGGTTGGCGGTTGATAAAGACGGTAGTATGCAGAGATTGGTAGCCGTTGGGCAGGGGCGCCGAAATATAATCGCGAATTTCGCTGACAATCGGCGACCAGCGGGCATGGATTGCCGCCATAGCCACGTAACATGACAGCGCATCGGCAACGATGACATGAAAACGAAGTTGCGGAGGCACGCGACGCAGGGTGTTACGATGAGGATCGGTTTCCTCGCTCAGCCGACGATACATGTCGTAAACCCGACGCGGGTTGGGTCGAATGCCAACCCCAACTGTTTGCACACCCCAACTGTGTAACAGTTCCAACGTTTCGTGCTCGATCTGCTCGATCTGTTCTCGATCGCTATAGCGAGCTTCGATGGAAACCTTGATCCGTTCATAGGCCACCGGATCGAGGTAAGAAAAGGCAATGTCTTCTATTTCTTTGCGCAGCACAGCGATGCCCAGACGGTCGGCAATAGGGGCGTAAACTTCCAGGGCCTCGCGGGCCGTCCGTTCGCGGCTATCCGGACGAAGTTTGTAATGCAGCGTACGTAGATTGTGCAGCCGGTCGGCCAATTTGACAAAGATCACGCGCACGTCGTCAGACATCGACATGATCACTTTGAGCACGTTGGCTGCGTCATGCTCGCGTTTAGACCACTTGGAAAGCAGGTTCAATTTGGTCACACCGTCGACCAGGGTAGCGATATGGGCACCGAATTCGCGTTCCAGGTCTTGTTGGGTGGCCGGCGTATCTTCGATCACATCATGCAACAGCGCGGCAGCCAGCGTCTCCACATCGAGCTGCAAACAGGCCAGGATCAGGGCAACATGCAATGGATGGTTGATGTACGGCTCTCCCGAGTCGCGCTTCATCCCTTTGTGCGCTTCCAGGGCATAGTGATAGGCTTTACGCAGCAGATCAAGATCAGGCAGTGTCAGATAGGACGCCGCCCGAGTTTCCAAAATGGCGTATAGTTCATCCGGATTTTGTGTTGTCGGAGGATGATAGAAATCGATCTCATCTCCTTGCATCTTGTCCTCCTTTATGAATTAACTCGAATCGCTAACCAGCCTGCTTGGGGCATTGATGCAGGCTGCTTACCCAGTCCAAGGTTCTGTAACCTGCTCAGGCTGTCGCCGGTCTCCGACCGCACACCGGTCCGAGCCAGGGGTATTTAGGGCCTATCCGAAAAACCGTACAAGCGGCATCCCTATGCCACTTATACCGACGCATAGGGATGCGTCGGCTACGTTTTTCGGATCGGCTTTTACTCTATCAAAAGCAAAACCCTGCCGGTGCATCGGCAGGGTTTTGTTTGTCAAATAAACGGCAATGGCCTTTGTGTTGGGGGTCAACATGCCACAACGCAAAGCCTGGCTCGTCATTTGTCGTCGCCAGACCCAAATTGTTCGATTGAGTTGCCCCAAGTCAATGCACAGCACTGTCAATCCCTCCAAAACCGGGATGACCGCGCTGTCATCCGCTCAAATTAACCTCCCCCTTGCCAGGTTTACGGAACCTTGACAAGGGCAACACACTAACCCGATTTGAACAACGAAGAAAGCAAATTCCGCGCGCGTTGCGCCGCGCGTTGGTCCTTCCCCTCGGAAGGAGCATCTTGCACGCCTGGACCTGCCGTTTCTACACCGTCCGAAGTCGTTTCGGATTGCACTTCCAGATCATCGCCCGATGAGGTCATTTGAGGAAGAGCCTCAAAATCTTCGATCTCGAGTTCTTCCCAATCGGGCTTGGACAAGGATGGCGCTTGTTCCGGTGGCGGCGCAACGGTTTCGACATCTTGGACGCTCAAAGGACGGGCAAAAGCCGGCTGACGAGCCGCTGCGGTTGGCGTCGCCGCAACGCTTAACGTTTCTTCGTGCTCCAGGTCAAGCAAGGTGACCCGTCCGGCCCGTTCGACACCGGGAATTGTTTTCTGTTCTTTGCCACAGTAGGGGCACAAGCTCCACCGTGGATGGATCAGCCGTCCACAGTGAATGCAAGGCTGCCTGAGTTTGGTGTGACAAATCGGACACAGCACGAAATCGGGTTCGATAGGTTGTTTGCATGCCGGACAAATTGTCCGCTCTTCGATGTCTTGCAGCAATGCTTCTTCTTCGAGTGAACGTTCGTATTTTTCGGCCAATGATTCGCGTGGGCGCAGCAACAGATAGAGCAAAACGCCCAATGGCCCCAATACCAACACCATCAACGCGGCCAACAATTGGGCAAAAGCATCCCGCGTGCGTGCGCGCATATCGCGAAACGTCCAAATTACCAGGCTGATCCATAGGGCCACCGTGAATGCGCCGATAAATGCAGCCAGGCCCAAGACCACCAGGCTTAAATTGTTCCAGTTCATCGTATTACTTGAACAGCCGTTTGGGTAAACAAAAACGGCCGCCTCCTTTCGCTTGAATTGAGAAATTTGCCGGTTGTAAGATATTATACCACATAATCCGGACTTTTCAAATATGCCCCGGGGTGCGGGTGCGTTTCAGATGTGTGACAAGAGGGGAGCCGTGCCGAAAAATTTCTCACGAAAAAAGTCTTGATCGGGTGTTTGAAGCAGAGGCAATTTGGGCTATGCCAAGATCACGTTTTCCGCTCGGATTGGGAGTCGAGGCTTCAGCCGACTTGGTTACCTTTGCACCGGCTAAAGCCTCGACTCCGCCCCCGGATCGGGATTTACTTCGCGATCTCGGTATGAAATGGTGAGCGTATCACGCTGGGGACATACAGGTAGGCAAAACGGGGCATGGCGCTCCGTAAAAGGGTTCAAAAAGCCGCCTCCGTCTGCCCATAATGGATTGAGCCAACCTGCGAAAGGGGGTACAATGT
>Ga0209101_1000408_pt1 | contig 35392 bp, 22 predicted proteins | sample ConPoolayeCmetaG_FD_185481 | JGI IMG/M metagenome (GOLD analysis project Ga0209101, IMG submission 185481) | Hot spring microbial mat communities from California, USA to study Microbial Dark Matter (Phase II) - Cone Pool mat layer C metaG... ...
CGGTGTACATCTGGGTTTTCGCCGGCCTGGCGCCGGTGGGGGGGCTGGTTGCCGGCGCGGTGGCGGAGGTGATCGGAGCGCCGTGGACGGCGGCGGCGTGCGGGGCGGGTTGTGCGCTTTCAGCCTTGGTGGTGTGCTTGGGGTCCCGGCGAGGGCGGTAAAATGGCGTGGGGAGCGCGGGAATGAGGATCGAAATCACCTACTGCGTGGTGTGAAACTATTATCCGCGGGCTGCCGGTCTGGCGGCCGAGTTGCGCGAGGCGTTCGGGGTTGAGCCGGTGTTGATCAAAGGATCAGGGGGCGTGTTCGACGTCGTGGTGGACGGCCAGGGGGTGTTCTCCAAGCTGTTCACCGGCCGTTTCCCCGAGCCCGGGGAGGTCGTGGAGTTGATCCGGCGGCGCCAGGCAGGGGGGAGCGCAACCGTGGGCTAGAATACGGCGATGGGTGGCCGTGATCCGCAGCTTCCGCCACGCCGCCTCGGGGTGGCGGTCAAGCTTTCGAACCCCCACGCCGTGGCTCTCGGTCGCCGGGTGGTGGACGAGATCCAGCGGCGTGGCGCCACGGCGGTCGTCGACGGGGATTCCGCCGCGGCGCTGGGGGCGCCGCCAGGGCCGCCGCGCGCCGAGCTGGGTCGCCTGACCGACGTGGTGCTGGTGCTGGGCGGCGATGGGACGTTTCTTTCGGTGACCCGCGGGTGTCCCTCCTCCACCCCGGTGGCCGGGGTCAATCTGGGTACCTTGGGGTTTCTCACCGAGCACGCCCCGGAGGCGACGTTCGCCCTGCTGGACGAGATCTTCTCCGGCCGTTGCCGGATGGAGCAGCGCCAGCGCCTCAAGGTGGTGGTGCGATTCCCGGAGGAGGAACGCGAACTGCTGGTGCTCAACGACGTGGTGGTGAACAAGGCGTCGCTGGCCCGCATCGTCACCACCGTGGCCGAGGTGGACGGCGAGCTGCTCTCGCGCTACCGCGGGGACGGGCTGATTATCGCGACGCCGTCGGGCTCCACCGCCTACAACCTCTCCGCCGGCGGGCCCATCGTGCACCCGGCGCTCCCCGCCATGCTGGTGACCCCTATCTGTTCGCATTCTTTGGGGGTTCGGCCGCTGGTCCTGCCGCCCACCAGCCGTCTGCGGGTGTGGATCGAGGACTCCGACGCCGAGGTGCACCTCACGTTGGACGGCCAGGTGGGCTTGCCCATGACCGGCGCCATGCGCGTGGAGGTGTCGCAGTCCAGCGAGCCGCTGTCGTTGATTCGCAACGCCAAGAGCACGTTCTTTTCGATCTTGCACCACAAACTCAAGTGGGGGGAGCGAGGGGAGTAGCAGTGGCCCGCCGGTATCCCCACCTGGCGCGCACGGTCATCGCCGTCGCCGCGGCGGCGCTGGCGTGGGTGCTGCTGCTCGGCCTGGCGGGGTGGGTGTTGCGCCAGCCGGGGGTGAGGGGTTGGATGGCGGCGCGAGTCTCGGCGCAGCTCTCCGTCGCCGTGGCTCAAAGGGTGGACGTGGCCGATCTGGAGGTCGTTCTCTACCCCCCGCGCCTGGTGCTGCACGACGTGCGCCTCGGCGACCTCGCCGATCCCTTGCTGCACGTTCGCCTCGCCGAGGTGGGCTTCGGCCGCGTGGTGGTGGTTGAGCGGGAACTGGCGATCAACCACGTCCGCCTCAAGGGCGTGCGGGTGCGATGGGAAACTCCTCCCCGTGTCGCAGCGGTGGGCGGCGAGGGCAGGTGGGTGCGGGTGGTGGTGCGCCAGTTGGAGCTGACTGACGCCTCGATTGACGCCCTGGCACTGGGAGACGGGGTGAGCCTGGCGGCGCGCGATGTGGAGATGCGCTGGATGGGTTCGCGGCGCAGGCCCTTGGAGGCGGCAGTGCTTCACGCCGGCGGAGTGCGCGTGGCGGCGCCGGGGTTCGAGCCGGTGGAGGCGGCCCTCCAGGCCCGGGGCAGGATGACTCCCCAGGGGTTCGAGGTGGCGCGGCTGGTGGCGTCGGGAGGCTGGGGCCAGGTGACGGCGCGCGGTCGGTGGGCCGGCGGCACGGTGCACGCTGAGGGGACGGCGCAGGTGGAGCTGGCCGAGTTGGATCGCCTGCTGCACCTGGATGCGGAGCTGGCGGGATCCGTCCGGGTAACGGGCACGGCAACGGTTTCGGCCGAGGATTTTGTGGTGGACGCTCGGCTGGAAAGCCCGCGGGTCCATGTGGTGGGTTTTCTCGTGGAGGATGTGGAGGCGGAAGCCCACGTCACCCCCCAGGGGATCGAGGCGTCGCTGGCGCGGGGCGTCTTCGCCGGCGGCGCGGTGGAGGGGTCGTACCTGTTGGAGGGTTTGCAGTCACCCTGGCGCCACCGCGTGGCGGCGCGCTCAAGCGGCGTGGACCTGGCGGGATTTCTGCGGGCCATCGAGGTGGATGCGGCCGGACTAGCCGCCTCGTGTGCGCTCACCGCCAGCCTCTCGTGGGAAGGGGAGCGGATCGGCGAGGGCAGTGGCACGGCGGTGGTGGATCTGCGGCCGCGCGCCGGCCAGGTGCCGGCCAGCGGGCGAGTCCTGCTGCGGTTGACCCGGGACGGTCTGCTGCGCATCAACACCGCCGGCGTGACGGTGGCCGGGGCCGGTGTGCAGTGGGAGGGTGGGCTGACGCTGGGCAGCTGGGTGCCGACGTGGAGCGTGCGCGGCGATCACGTGCCCCTCGGGGTGGTGGCTACCCTGCTGCGCGGCTGGGTTGGCGAGGATGTGCTGCCCGAAGGGCTGTCCGGCGAGGCGGTGTTTGACGTGCGCCTGCGCGGTCCCTTTCACGACCCCACGGTGGTGGGCGATGTGGCCGTGGCGCCGGTGGCCTTCGGACCCGTTGCAACCGACGGGGTAGAGGGTTCGTTTCGTCTGGCGCGAGGCGAGCTGGAGATAAGCGAGGCGACGGTGGCGGTGGGGGCCGGCAGCACCACGGTCACTGGGGTTTATCGCTACGGTTCCGACAACGGCCTGGCCTTCACCTTCGCCGGGCAGGGGATTCCCATTGATCGGGTGGCCGCCTGGGGAGGGGTGCACGCCCCGCTGGCGGGGCAGGTGGCGGTCCGGGGAACGGTGGCGGGGACCTTGGATTCGCCCGAGGTGGATGCGTCGCTGCGCCTGCGGGACGTGGCCGTGGCCGGATTGCCCCTGGGGGACGGCCGCGCCGACGTGGTGCTACGAGATGCGGTGGTGACGGTGGCCGATCTCGCGGTGGGGGGTCTGCGGGCCTCCACGCGGGTGGATCTGCGCGACCGCCGCGCCCGTCTGGACGCAACGCTGGCCAGCCTCGGGCTGGACGCGGTGTCTCCCCCCTTGGCGCGTCTCATTGGCGGGGCGCTGGACTGTGAACTGCACGGCGAGTTCCCCTTCGATGAACCGGTGGGTCGCCTGGAGGTGCGCAGCCGCGGCGGCGCGTCGGGCTTCGTCGCCCTCAGCCCCCGGGGCCTGGTGATGGAGGTCGCCCGACCGGAGGCGTGGTCGCTGGCGGCGAACCTGTCCCGCGCCAGGCAGGGGTACGCGGGAGAGTTCACGTTTCGGGTCGCCTCGCTGCAACGGCTCATGGTGGATTTGGTGGAGGAGGAACTGCCCGTGCAGGGGAGGGTCGAAGGGCACGGCCGCATCGTCCTCACCCCGCGCCGGCCGCCCCGGCTGGAGGGCACCATCACCCGTTTCGACGTGGAGGTGGAGGGGGAGTCGGCCACCCTGGCGCAGGCGGCCGTGTTCACCGTGGAGGGCGGCGAGATCAACCTGCCCGGGCTGCTCTTCGACGGCGGCCGCGCGCGTCTGTTTGTGCGCGGTGGCCGGCGGGAGAACGGGGCGCTGCACGGCAACGTATCGGGAGAACTGCCAGCAGCGCTGCTGGCGGTGCTGTGGCCGCACAGCCGGCCGACGGGTCGGGTGGAGTTGCTGGGGGCCATTCTGGGTAGCGACCGGGAACCCTCCTTCGAAGGGGTGGCGAGGGTCTTCGACGGCTCCCTGCGCATTCCGGGCCTTTCGGCTCCTCTGACCAAGATCAACGGTGTCATTGAGTTTGTCCCCGAGGCGCTGCGCCTGCACGAGGTGCTGTTCGCCTACAGCGGTGGTCGGGGAACTGCCCGCGGCAGAATCGCCCTGGACCCGAGGGTGGAACTGGACCTTCAACTGGACGCCAGTGACGTGCGTTTCACCCTGGCCGCCGCGCTTGCCCCTTACCTGCGCGGCCAGCTGCGCCTCGTCGGCCCAGTGGAGGAACTGGTCGCCACCGGCGAGGTGGAGGTTCAACCCACCGTCTACCGGCGCGATCTCGACCTGCAGCGGCTAATCCTGGAGCAGCTTCAAAGCCCGGTGCGAGCCGCCCCCACCAGCGAGGGCGCGGTTCGCCTGGACGTGGGCGTGCACATTCCGGGGACGCTGGAGGTGGAAACGGCACTGGCCCGCTTGACCCTCCGGGGTGGTCTGCGGGTGACGGGGACCTCGGTACAACCCGGGGTACTGGGGCGCATCGAGGTGCTACCAGGGGGCGAGTTGACGCTGGGGGTAAACCGCTTTGAGCTGGACCGCGGCGTGGTGACGTTTACCAACCCCGACCGCATCAATCCGTTCCTGGACGTGCAGGCGCGCACCACGGTGGAGTCCGTGGAAGTGCGAGTGGCCGTGCAGGGCCCGCTGGATCACCTGGCCACCAGCTTCTCATCGAACCCACCGCTGACTGAGATGGATATCCTGTCGCTGTTGGCCCTGGGGACTCCCTCGGGGGTGGGTGGAGAGACCTCGGCGGGAGCTTTCGCCACCAGTCTCCTCTCGGATCAGATCGCGGGGACGGTGGCGAAACGGGCGCGCACCCTGCTGGACGTGGATCAGCTGCGCCTGGACCCCTACCTCAGTTCGGAGACCAACACCCCTGCGGCACGGGTCACCGTGGTCAAGCGCATTTCCCGGGACTGGACGGTCACCTACTCCACCAATTTGGCCTCCAACCGCGATGACCTGGTGAAGAGTCGCTGGCGCCTGTCGCCGGGTGTGTTCTTCGAGGTCAACCGGGACAGTGACGGTTCGTACTGGGCGGAACTGAAGTGGCAGCGGCGTTACTGATCTTGGGCCTAGCGCAGGCGGTGGTGCCGTGGGGACGCCTGCCGGTCCACGAGGTTCGTATCGTGGCGCCTCCCGAGGTGTCGGCCCGTGCCGCGGAGTTGGTGGGTTTCCGGCCCGGTGAGGTGATCACCCGGGCCGATGTGCGTGCCGGGGTGCAGGCGCTATTGGCCTCCGGCGAGTTCGTGGGCGCCACGGTGCGAGCCGAGGTGAGCGACGGGGGCTTGACGCTGGAGGTGGAGGCGGTGCCGGCCCAGCGGGTTGGCGAAGTGCGCCTCGAGGGCTTGCCGGGGGCGCTGCGGCGGCGGGTGGAGGAGATCCTGGCGCTGTCCCGCGGCGCCGTGCTGGACCCCCAGGGGCTGGCGGCGGCGCTGGAGGAGGCGCGGCGCGTGGTGCGGGCGGCCGGCTACCCGCAGGCCCGGCTGGAGCTGCAGACCCGGCCGTCGCCCAGCGGCGTGACGGTGGCGGTGCTGGTCACCGCTGCCCTCGGCCCACCTCGAACCCTGGGCGCGCTGGAGGCGCCAGGGTCTCAGGTGAGCGGGCGCGACCTCCTGGAGGTGACGGGTCTGCGGCCGGGCGTGGTGCTGTCGGACACCCGCCTGGAGCGGGCGCGACGGCGCCTGGCGGCACACCTGCGCCGGCAGGGATGGTGGGCCGCCGAGGTACGACCGCCGCGCGTCGACGATACTGGGGCAGGCGCTACGGTGCGGCTGGAGATGGACCGCGGACCGCGCTATCGGTTGGAACTGATCGGGCTGAAGATGAGCAGGGCCATGGTCGAAGCAGCGTTGCCCTTCGTGCGCGGCGGCGAGGCGTTCGACGAGGCCGATCTCAATCTGGTTGTCACCCGTCTGGCGAGGCATCTGCACGAGCAGGGGCGCCTGCTGGCAACGGTCGCCGGGGAGGTGAGAGAGGCGGGGGAGGAACGGGTGCTCCGCTTGACCTTCCACCGCACCGAAAAGCGGCCGATCCGCGCCGTCCGCTTCGAAGGTCTTGCCGGCCTGGACGAAGAAACCCTGCGCGAGAAGATCGGCGTCCGTCGCGGCCGCCCCTGGGTGTGGGGGCGCGAGCCGGTGACCGAGGAGAGCCTGGAGTGGGATCGTCTTTCGGTACTGGCGGTGCTGCAACGGGAGGGGTGGGCCGAGGCCCAAGTAGAGTCACCCCGCCTTGAAGACGGCAGCGGCGGCGTTACCGTCGTGTTCCCGGTGCGCATGGGGTCCCGCCGGACGGTGTCCGAACTTTCCATCGAGGGGATGGTGGAGCAGATTCCGTTGCCGCCGTTGCCACTCACGAATGGCGGTCCCTGGAGCCGCAACGGCGAGGACGAGGTGCGGGCGGCGCTGGAGAGGGCGCTGCGCGACGCTGGCTTTCTGGATGCCCGCGTGGTGGTGGCCAGCGAGTGTGTGGCGGACCGCTGCGCGGTGCGCGTGGCAATCACGCCGGGCCTGCAGGTGATCCTGGACCGGGTGGTGGTGGCCGGGCTGGTGCAGACCTCCCAGAAAGTGGTGAATCGCCTCTCCACGCTGAGAGTCGACCAGCCCCTGGGGGCCGGCCAGCAGCTGGAAACCCAGAGGCGTCTGCTCGGCCTGGGGCTTTTCCAAAACGCCGCGTTGCGCCCCATTCCTGGTCAGGAGCATCAGGCGCGGCGCGGTGTGGTCATCGATCTCAAAGAGGCACCGCTGCGCTCCTACGGCTTTGGTCTGGGGTGGGATTCAGAGGCGGGGGTGCGGGTTTCCGCCTCGTGGTCGCATCTCAACCCCCTCGGCACCGGCGGCGCGCTGTTCACCGAGGGGAGCTACTCCCAGCGCCGCACGCGCCTGCAACTCACCTACCGAGAACCGAGCCCCCTGGGGCTGTTCGGCGTTCCGCTGTGGTTTTCCGTCTATCGCTACGATGGCGACTTCGACCTTTTCAAGCTGCGCGAGCGCGGCCTGTGGCTCGAGCTGGGGGATCGCGAACGCCGGCCGGGGCGGGTGGTGGTGCGTTACGAGTATCAGATCGTGGAACCACAAGCCCCCCCCGAGATCCTCTCGGGGCTGGAGCGAGAGAAGCAGAACCTGAAGATCGCCTCGATCATTCCGTACGCCGTCTGGGACAGTCGCGACGATCTGTTCAGCCCCCGGCGGGGGTCGTTGGCGCGGGCGGAGGTGCAGAGCGCCTTCAAAGTCTTCCTGGCCGACGCCGCCTTCGACAAGCTCAACGTGTCGCTGGCCGCCTACCGCCCCGCCGCCCGCGGGGTGCTGGCGGGGGCGTTGCGCGCTGGGGTAGCGGTGCCCCGCAACGGCGGTGCCGCCACCAGCGACAACCTTCTCTTGCCTATCAACGTGCGCTACTTCGCCGGGGGTCAGGTGTCACACCGCGCCTTCGCCCTTGACCGCTTGGGGGTGCCGGGACAGACCCTGGACGCCCAGGGAAAGCCCATCGGCGGTGCGGCCATGCTGCTGGCCAATTTGGAGTGGCGCCGGCGCCTGGCGGGAGCCGTCGGTTTCAACATCTTTCTGGATGGGGGGAACGTCTGGGCCAGCCGGAACCAGGTGGACGTGGACGACGTGCGCTGGGGCGCCGGTGTGGGTCTCAGGTTCGAAACGCCGGTGGGGCCGATTCGCTTGGAGTACGGTTGGAAGCTCGACCGCCGGCCCGGCGAGGAGGCGGGCGAGCTGTTCTTTTCCCTGGGCAACCCGTTTTGACTGGATGATCTCTTGCTTGGTCGCAAAGCGGGCGCGCCGGTGGTTTTGCCCTCCGTGAGGTTAGCGGAGAGCATCGGCGACGCCCAGCAGCTCCAAATCGTGCCGGACCATCATGCGCACCAGACCTCGGAAATCCACGCGCGGCCGCCACCCCAACCGCTCGGCGGCACGGCGTGGGTCGGCCTGGAGGTTGTCCACCTCGGCCGGGCGAAGATAGACTGGATTGACGGTAATGAGGGTTGCGCCTGTGGCGGCGTCGACGCCGCGCTCCTCGACCCCGCTCCCCTCCCAGCGCAACGTGATTCCCACCGTGGCGAACGCGGCTTCGGCGAATTCTCGCACCGAGTGGGTTTCGCCGGTGCCGATGACGAAGTCCTCGGGCTGCTCCTGTTGCAGCATGAGCCACATGGCTTCCACGTAGTCGCCGGCAAACCCCCAGTCGCGGCGCGCCTCGAGGTTCCCGAGGGCCAACGAAGGGCGCCGGCCGGCGACGATTTCGGCCACCGCGCGGGTGATCTTGCGGGTGACGAAGTTCTCGCCGCGGCGCGGCGATTCGTGGTTGAAGAGGATGCCGTTGACGGCGAACAGGCCCCAGGCTTCCCGGGCATTGACGGTGGCCCAGTAGGCGAACATCTTGGCGACGGCGTAGGGGGAGCGGGGGTGAAAGGGAGTCTCCTCGTTCTGCGGGGTCTCCTTCGCGAGCCCGAATAACTCCGACGACGACGCCTGGTAGAAACGAGCCTCGGGCGCTCCCTGCCGCAACGCCTCGAGCAAGCGCAGCGTCCCCAGGGCCACCACCTCACCGGTATACGTGGGCTGCTGGAACGAGATGCCGACGTGGGACTGGGCAGCCAGGTTGTACACCTCCTCGGGCTGGCATGCTGACACCACCCGGTGCAAGGAGTCGGCGTCGGAGAGGTCGCCGTAGTGCAGGACGTAGCGGTGGCGGTAGTCGGGGTGGTCGCGCAGGTGGTCGATGCGCTCGCGGTTGAAGGTGGACGAGCGCCGCACCAGGCCGTGCACCTCGTACCCCTTGGCGAGGAGCAGCTCGGCGAGGTACGAGCCGTCCTGACCGGTGATGCCGGTGATGAGCGCCCGCTTCACGGCGGGTAGTCTAACACCGCCGGGGCGCACTATCATTCGCTCAACACAGGGAGGGGGAATGAGTCAATCGAAGGGGTGTATCGGCATTCTCACTGGGGGCGGCGACGTGCCGGGGCTCAACCCGGCGATTCGGGCCATCACCGTGCGCGCGCTCCGCGAGGGGTACCGGGTGTTGGGGATTCGCCGCGGCTGGGCAGGGCTGATCGAGCCCAACCGGGACGACAAGGGCGCCAACGGGGACTGGGTCATGGAGCTCACCGAGGAACTGGTCAACAAGGTGGGCCGCACCGGTGGTACGTTCCTGCACACCTCGCGCACCAACCCGTCGCACGTGCCTGCAGCGGCCGTGCCCGTGCACCTGCGGGACCGCTACCACGACGAACGTAACGACCTCACCCGGGAAGTTCTCGCCAACCTGGAGCACTTCGGCATCGACGTGCTCATCCCCATTGGCGGCGACGATACCTTATCCTTTGCCGTGCATCTGCACGAGCTGGGGGTGAAGGTCATTGGCATCCCCAAGACCATGGATAACGATGTGCCGGGGACCGACTACTGCATTGGCTTTTCGACCTGCGTCACCCGTACCATCGCCATGACCCACGCGCTGCGCACCTCGGCGGGTAGCCACGAACGCTTCTTGGTGCTGGAGGTGTTCGGCCGCTATGCGGGGTTCACCGCGTTGCTCCCCACCATGGCGGGCGCCGCCAACCGCTGTGTGATCCCTGAGTACCCTTTTAGCGACGAGCAGCTGTGCGAGTTGCTCAGCGAAGACCGGCGCAAAAACCCCAGCTTGTACAGCGTCGTGCTGGTGTCCGAAGGGGCGACCATCAAGGGCATGAATGGCATGGTGTTCACCGAGCACGCCACCGACCAGTTCGGGCACAAGAAGTTGGGGGGCATTGGCGACCTGGTAGCGCAGCGGCTTAAAGAGCTGTCGCCCCGTTTCAACCATGGGGAGCGCGTGGAGGTCATCAATCAGCGGCTGGGGTACCTGGTGCGCTGCGGTGATCCGGACGCCCTGGATTCCATCGTACCCATGGCGTTCGGGAACCTGGCCCTGGACCTTATCCTGTCCGGTACCTACGGGCGCCTCGTCAACGTGCGCAACGGCCGCTACGACAACGTGCCCATCTCCGTGGTAACCAGCCGCAAGAAGGTCGTCGATGTAGACAAGTACTACCATACGGGACGTTTACGGCCGAAATACGAGAAGTTCGAGAACCGGCCGGTGTTCATCATGACCAGCGACTACTAAGTACGTAACGCCACCATCTCAATATCCGCGCGTCCTTGATGCGATTGTCGCGGCAGGGGACTTCACCGTCTCTTCACACGAGCGAGTATGATTACACCCTGGCTCGCCCGGGCGCAGCCCGGAGTGAGGGCCAAGTTAAGGAGGGAGAGAAGCTATGAGGAGTGATGCAGGTGTAAGGAGACTGCTGACCGTTTGTACGGTGGCAGCAGTGGCGCTCGGGCTGGCCATGCCGGCGTTTGCCCAAACGGACGTGACCACCAGCCGCATCTCTGGTGCCGTGCGTGACCAGGACGGCGGGGTCCTGCCGGGCGCCACGGTGGAGGCGGTCAACCAGGAGACCGGGTTGGTGCTCCGGGCGGTTTGCGATGCCAACGGCAACTATCGTATCTTTAACATGCCCACAGGCTTGTACACCGTGACCGCGTCGCTGTCCGGGTTCAAGTCGTCCACGCGGAAGGACGTGCGTCTGGTGTTGGGCTCGGCGCCCACCATCGACTTCACGCTGCAGCTGGAGGCGTTCGCCGAGGTGGTGACGGTGACCAGCGAGGCGCCGCTGGTGGAGGTGACCAATACGGTCTCGGGTACCACGATCCTCACCGAGCAGATCGCCACTTTGCCGGTTTCGGGCCGTGACTTCGAGAACCTGGTGTACCTCACCCCCGAGTCGCTCAAGGAGCGCCAGCGGGGTTACATCTCGCTGTCGGGCCAGCGTGGCATCGCTACCAACGTCACCATCGACGGGGTGGACAACAACAACGCGTTCTTCGGCGGTACGACGGGTGACGCCGAGGGGCGCGCGCCGCTGGCCATCTCCCAGGAAACCATCAAGGAGTTCTCGGTGATCACCAACGGCGCGCCGGCCGAGTTCGGGCGCTCCGGCGGCGGCTTCGTCAACGTCATCACCAAGAGCGGCACCAACGAGTTCCACGGCTCGGTGTTTTACTACAACCAGCCCCAGGACCTGGTGGCCGATCCCCCTGTGGGCAAGCTCAACGACCAGAAGAAGGCGCAGTTCGGGTTTTCCCTGGGTGGTCCTATCCTCAAGGATCGGCTCTTCTTCTTCTCTGCCCTTGACAATCAGAAGCAGGACGAGACGGTCATCATCGACCCCATCGTACTGGACGCCGAGGTGTTCGCCAAGTGGCCGGTGTTGCGCAGCGACCCCGAGTATAAACGCACCAACGACGGTCGGGTGGCCTTTGGGCGCCTGGATTACTTTGCCAGCCCCAGCCACCGGTTCATGGGCCGGATTAACTACTCCGACTACGACGGTCAAAACGGCACCTCGGCCTCGCCGACCCGGGCGGCCAGCTACAACGGCCTGGAGACCATGTGGAGCCGCTCCACCGTTCTCTCCTACTCGGGGGTTTTCGGCAACGTCATCAACGATCTTTCCCTGCAGTACGCCCAGGAGGACATCCCGCGGCGCGACAAGGGGCTCAATTTGCCCGACATCCAGGTCCGCAATCTGGGCAACTACGGGGAGGTGAGCTTCTTGCCCATCGACCCGACCGAGACCGAGCGCAAGACCGTGGCCAACACGCTGACTTTCCTGGCCGGCGACCACGTGGTCAAGGGCGGGGTGGAGTACAACGACACCTCAGTGGACCAGGTCTTCAAGGGCAACTGGCGCGGTGTGTACATCTTCAACAACAAGGCCGATTTCCTCGCAGGGAAGTGGAGCGAGTACCGGCAGTTTGGCGGTCTGGGTGGGCTTTCCGCCGAGGAGGCTGGACGTTCGGCGTTTGGCCAGAAGGAGTTGGCGCTGTTCGTCCAGGACCAGTGGTATGTCAGCCCCAAGCTCACCGCCAGCCTCGGCCTGCGCTGGGAAAGCTTGGATAATCCCGATTTCGGGATCTTAAACCCCAATGACCGCAACCCTAACGGGTCGTTCAAGCTCACCGCGCGGATCCCCGACGACAAGAAGCAGTGGTCGCCGCGCCTTGGAATTACCTTCCAGGCCTTCGACAAGAGCGTCTTCCGCCTCACCGCCGGGCGCTTTTTCGCGCGTACCCCGGCGCTGCTGTGGGCGCAAACCAACACGTCCAACGGCTACCGCGGTACCCAGTACATCATCCGTGCTGGCGCCAGCGGCCCCACCGACCCCCTGTCGCCGCCGTGGGGCGCGGCCTGGGACCCCCAGGGAGGGTTCAAGTACATCGATTTTTCGCGCCTGACCAATATCCCTGCTCCCGGCGTGTTTACCGTCGATCCCAACTTCCGCAACTCGTACACCGACCGCGTCACCCTGGAGTTCGACTACGAGCTGCTGGCCAACACGGTGCTCTCCCTCGCAGCCACCTACGCCGAGTCCAAGTACTTGCAGCGCCTCACCGACTTCAACCTGCAGTACCAGTGCGCCGACGGCACGGTGGGTCTCAACTGTACGCCGGCGACCGCCCCCAACGGCTTACCGCTGTACTCCCGCACCCGGCCGTACCCGTTCTACGGCCGCATCAACATGTACATGTCCGACGCGCGCGCGGAGTACCAGGCGCTGACGATGCTGCTGCAGCGCCGCTTCGTGGAGCGCTTCTTCGGCTTCCTATCGGTGACCTACTCCAAGGACAAGGACAACGACTCCAACGAGCGCAACTTCTCTGGGCTGTTCGTGGAGGACAAGCGCAACATCGAGGGGAACTGGGGCTATTCGGACCGCGACCAGCGCTGGAAGATCTCCGCCAACGGCACCTGGAACACGCCGTGGTGGGGTGTGACCTTCTCGGGCCTTTTCCGCTACGCTACGGGTCAGCCTTACACCGCCTTCGCTGGGACTGACCTGAACGGCGACGGCGATTCCGGGACCGACCGGCCCACTGTGGGGGGCGTGCACTTCGCCCGCAACAGCTTCCGCCAGCCGAATTTCTGGGGTCTGGACCTGCGCGTGCAGAAGAAGTTCGAGGTGGGCCCGGGAGGCCTCGCGCTGATCGCCGAGTGCTTCAACTGCACCGATCGGGAGGACTACCGGGTGACGGCCACTACCTGGGGTACCGGCGAGACGCCGCGCGCCGACTTCGGGAGGAAGAGCTACGTGGGCACGCCGCGCACCTTCCAGCTGGCGCTGCGCTACGACTTCTAGTCTCCGCAACTCGCCAACTCTCCACTGGGGCGCGGGGTTTTCCCCCGCGCCCCGCGTTTGTGCGTCCCGCACTCCCGCCGCGGTGACGACGTGGCGGGGCCTCTTCCCCCTCTCGGTGGCGAACACGGACACCGACGCAAACACCGGCACGGATCACCGTCACGGTCTCGGCCACCGCCCTCTCCCTCCCTCTGTCTGGCTCATCCACCCCCACCCAGGGGGTCACGAGTTTTGTCGCCAGAGGGGGTCAATACTTTTGACGCTTGACACAGGATAAGCGAGCGCCCGGCTTTGCCGGCGCGAGCGGTGGGGGTTTGAGGGGGCAGAGGCGGCGGAGGTTGGGTGGGGGCCGCCGGCCCCCCAAGAGAAAAGTGCTGGGCGCCGGCGAAACCCCCGAATTGATGAAAAAAAACCCCGGCGGCCAGGCCGCCGGGGTCCAGGGGGACGCTTCGAAAAAAGCTACTTCTTGGCCGCGTCGCCGGTGGCAGCGCCGTGCAGCTTGACCTCCACCTTTTCCTCGAGGTTGTCGTAGTACTCCTTGAGGATGGCGATGACTTCGGGCTTGGAAAATTCGGGCGGGACCGGCTTGCCCTCGCTCATCAGCTTGCGCAGCAGGGTGCCGGAGAGGAGCAGGCGGGCGCCGCCCTGGTACTGGCCGTTTTCGTCGATCACCGCCTTGGACTCGTGGGGGCAGGTCTTCATGGAGGCCATGGTGCCGCACTCGTAGCAGTAGAAGGTCCAGTCCATGCACAGCGGCTTGAGCTGCAGGGCGTCCTGAGGGATCTCCAGGAAGATGCGCTGGGCGTCGAAGGGGCCATAGTAGTCGCCCACGCCGGCGTGGTCACGGCCCACGATGAGGTGAGAACAGCCGTAGTTCTGGCGGAAGACGGCGTGCAGCAGCGCCTCGCGGGGACCGGCGTAGCGCATGTCCAGGGGGTAGCCGGCCATGGCCACGCGCTCCTTGCGGAAGTACTTGTTGACCAGGGCGTCGATGGCCTTGACGCGGACCTCCGCCGGGATGTCCCCGGGCTTCAGCTTGCCAACCAGCTGGTGGATATAGACGCCGTCGCACACCTCGATGGCGATCCACGCCAGGTAGGCGTGGGAGTTGTGCATTGGGTTGCGCAGCTGCAAAGCGGCGACGGTGGACCAGCCGCGTTCCTCGAACATCTTGCGAGCTTCGGCGGGGCGCTGGTAGAGGCCCTTGAACTGCTCGGGGAAGTACGACTCGGAGAGCACCTTCACCGGGCCCGCCAGGTTGACCTCCGCCTGCTCCATGACCATCTTGACGCCCGGGTGTGCCGGGTCGGTGGTGCGAAACACTTGCTGGCATTCGTGGTTCTTGTCGATGGTGTACTTCTCGGTCACCTTCATGGTGGCCATCAGCGTGTTGGTTTCGGTGTCCCACAACGCCACGTCCTCGCCGATGGCAATGGAGTCGGCCAGCTCCTTGGTGGCCGAGAGGGTGATGGGGATGGGCCAGAAGAGACCGTTCTTGGAGGGCATCTTGTACTCGTCACAGACGCCCTTCCAATCGTCGTAACCCATGAAGCCCTCGAGGGGCGTAAATCCCCCGATGCCCATCATGATGAGGTCACCGGTCTCGCGACTGGTGAGCGGCACCTTTTTCAGGCCGGCGGCGCGCTTGATCTCCTCGGCCAGGGCCTGGCCTTCCAACAACAACGGCTTCAGCTCGTTACTTCCGTGGGGGGGTACCAGCTTGCTCATTCGTTCCTCCTCCTGTATTCGACGTTTCGTACAGTTCCTGCTTTCTAACCACCGCACGGGCCGGGGCGCGGTGCGCACTCTCCGGCCCCGCCCGCTCGCACCACGCAGGCTCGGCTCGCAGTTGCGGGCCATCCTGGCCTCAACACGGCGAAACTCTACTGCAAACATTGCGCCAGATTTCACAACCGGGTGCCGCCGGGAGAAGCACTGTAAGCTTTGAGTTTTGGTGGCGGGTGTGGGTGGGGTTGGGGACAACTGTTACGTTCTGGTAACGACCATGCGCGCGCATGTCGGCGCCGGCTCCCGTAGAATACGCGGCGTCGCAGCGGCGACGCTCCCTTGGAGGCGAGGAGGTGTCATGACGAGAATGGCGGTAGTGATCTTCCTGTTGAGTGCGGGCATGAGCGTGGCGGCGTCGGCGGGAAAGAACGGTGACCAACATCGGTGGGATCTTACCGACCTTTACCCGACCCCGGAGGCGTTCGACCAGGCGCGGCGGGCACTGGCTGGCCGCCTGGGCGAACTGGAGCAGGGGCGCGGGCGGCTGGGCCGCTCGGCCGCCGAGCTGGCCACTGTGCTGGAGCGAATGTTCGGCTTCGCCAAGGAGCTGGCGCGGGTGGCGAGCTACGCGGCGATGCGCTCCGACGAGGACACCCGCGAGGCCGGGCCACTGGCCGCACGCCAGGAGGTGCAGCAACTGGCGGTGGAGTTTGCCGCCCGCACGGCATGGATCGCGCCGGAGATCCTGGCGTTACCCAAAGGGCGCGTGGCCGCGCTGCTCAAGTCCGAGCCGCGGCTGGCCCCGTACCGCTTCTTCCTGGAGGACCTACAGCGGCAACGCCCGCATACCCTGTCTCCCGACGAGGAGAAGCTGCTCGCGCAAGCGGGCACCCTGGCGCGCGCTCCCTACAACCTGTACGGCATCCTCGCCAACGCCGACATGCCGTTCCCCGAGGTGAAGCTGTCCACCGGCGAGGTGGTGCGCCTGGACCAGGCCGGGTACACCAAGTATCGGTCACTGCCCCAGCGCGCCGATCGCGCCTTGGTGTTTCAGGAGTTCTGGAAGGCGTTCAAGGGGTTCGAGCGCACCTTCGGGGTGGCGTTGGACGCGCAGGTGAATGCCGATGTGTTCAGGGCGCGGGCGCGGCGCTACCCCTCGGCGCTGGCCGCTTCCCTCGCCGCCCACAACGTCCCGGAGGCGGTGTACCGCACGCTCATTGCCCAGGCGCAGCGCGCGCTGCCGCTGCTCCACCGTGCCTTCCGCCTGCGCAGCAAGATGCTGGGCATCGACGACCTGGCCTACCACGATATCTACCCGCCGCTGGTCAAGGAACTGGACCTGCGTTTCCCCATCGAACAGGGCCAGGCGGTGGTGCTGGAGGCGCTGCAGCCGCTGGGGGAGGAGTACGTGGGGGTGGTGGCGCGGGGCTTCGCCTCCCGCTGGATGGACGTCTACCCGCGCCCCGGCAAGCGCTCGGGCGCCTACTCCAACGGCAGCGCCTACGACGTGCACCCTTACGTGCTAATGAACTACAACGACGACTACGAGAGCGTGTCCACCCTGGCCCACGAGTGGGGGCACGCCATGCACTCCTACCTGGCCAACGCCGCGCAGCCGTACCCCACCGCCGACTATTCGATCTTCATCGCCGAGGTGGCCTCCACGTTCAACGAGGCGCTGCTTTTGGACCGCATGCTGCGCGGGGCGCGGAGCGAGGACGAGCGCCTCTACTACCTCGGCTCCTACCTGGAGGGGCTGCGCGGTACGTTCTTTCGCCAGACCATGTTCGCCGAGTTCGAACTGGCCATCCACGAGGCCGTGGAGCGCGGCGAGGCTTTGACCGGGCAGCGGCTGTCGGCGATGTACTTGGAGCTGCTGCGCCGCTACCACGGGCACGACGCGGGAGTGGTCCGCATCGACGACGCCTACGCCGTGGAGTGGGCGTACATCCCACATTTTTACTACAACTTTTACGTGTATCAGTACGCCACGTCGCTGGCCGCCTCGGCGCTGTTGGCGCAGCAGGTGCTGGCCGGGGAGGCCGGGGCGCGGGAGCGTTACCTCGCCCTGTTGCGCGCCGGGGGTTCTCGCTACCCGTACGAACTGCTGGTAGAGGCCGGCGTGGACCTCGCCGCCGAAGCTCCCTACCGCGCCCTGGAGCAACGTATGACGTGGATTCTCGACGAGATCGAGACGATCCTCGCCAAGCGTGCGTCTCGGTAGCCCGCGTTGAGCGGTGGACAAGGTGAGACGGGACCAATGAAGAGTGCGGCGATGGGGGACCGGTGTGCGTGGGGCCCGTGACCGTGGTCAGTGTCCGTGACCGGGCGGGCCTGCGGCTGGACCGCGGGGCAGCAGCCCCGCAGGGTGGGAGGGGGCTGCCCGGTCAACAGCCCTCGAGGGGCGGGCCTGCGGGCCCGCGCTCCAATTGTCCGTGACCGTGACCGTGACCGTGACCGTGCCGGTGACCGTGTCCGTGACCGTGACTCAGCCCCGTGCAGCCAGACACTCTTGTCTGGCCACCGCGGCCGTGCCTGGCGGCGGCGGCGGGCGAGTGTCTTAGCGCTTCTCGATCCCCGCCATGCGGGCGTGGACCATGGCCAAGGTACGGTAGAGCATATGCGCGAACTTGGAGTAGGGGAAGGTGAGGAACAGGCACATGACGAAGCCCAGGTGGAGGATGTAGGTGGAAAGGGCGAGGGAGGGGGCATGCGCGAGGCGGGCCATCTCCACCACCATGCCGGTGGCGATGACCAGCACCACCACGCTGAGGAAGAAGGTATCGAAGGCCGCGGACGCCCCGGCCGCCTTGCGGTCACCCAGGCGATTCCCGACCAGGATGGCGCCACCCACGATGAGCAGGCCGGCCGAGAGGTTACCGAGGATCTTGTAAGGGTGGGAGAGCGGCAGGGGCATGGGCAGGTGCTGGATGTACATGCCAACGATGAGCAGGCCCGAGGTCACCGCCGCGCCCACGAACCCCCACAGCAGGGTGAGGTGCCCGAGCTTGCGGGGCTTGGCTGCGGTGCAGGAGCCGAAACGCTTGTGGGTGGCCACCTCCCCCAGAGCCGGCAGCAGGTGGGCCAGGAACGAGCCGGAGCGGGCGCCTGAGGCGCCGAGCGCCGCCCAGAAGCGCCGTCCCGCGACCCACGAGGCGAGGATGACCCACCCCGCCACCGGGAAGAACACCCCGTAGATGAACGCGTGGGGCACCAGGGCGTCGTAGGCCCACCCGGCCTCCAGCCCCGGCGGTACGGTCAGGCGACCGGTCAGGCCGAGGAGGGCTACCCAGAAGAGGACGGGGAGGCCCAGCAGCAGCGGCCAAGTGAGGCGCGCAGCCCCCACCAGCTTGCCCAGAAACCTCGGGAAGGCGAGCTTCTCGATGGCCAGCGAGCGGACCGCGCCCAGCACGTCGCCGGGGCGCGCATCGCGCGGGCAACGCACGGTGCAGTCGTTGCACTGATGGCACAGCCACACCGCCGGATCGGCGGCCAGCTGGTCGGCCATGCCCCATTGGGCGAGCAACATTTGCTTGCGCGGGAACGGCTGCGCGGCGGGGGCAAGCTCGCACACACTGGAGCAGGTGGCGCACTGGTAGCAGCGCGCCGCCGACTGGCCCCCGCGCTTGCGAAGTTCGTCGCGGAAGGCGGTGGACGGTAGCAGGGCGGGAATGGCAGCCATCATCGTCGCTCCTCCCTCGCTGGCGGCGTCAGAACCCCTTCATGGGGTTTGCCCCCAGGCCTTCGATTTCGGCGGCGAAGGCGTTGAAGATCTCGGGAATGCGGGCGAATTCGTCGTGGGACAGTTCGACCACCTTGATGCGCTCGGGCTCCAGGGCCAGGCGGGTGAGGGTTTCCTGCACGTTCCCCAGCCGCGTCTGGGCGAGCTGCGAGCCGCGCACGTAGTGGCACTGGTAGTCGTCGCCGGACTTGCACCCCACCAGCATGAGGCCGTCAATGCCGCGCGACAGCGCGTCGGCGATCCACACGATGTTCATGGAACCCAGGCAGCGCAGGGGGATGACGCGGATCCACGGCGACCACTGCTGGCGCCGGGCCGCTGCCTGCTCCAGGGCGGGGAGGGCGTCGTTCTCGCACATTAAGGCGACGATGCGCGGCTTCTCCTCGAACTCCTCGGGCACGCTCATGGCCTTGATCATCGCCGAGATGCGGTCCACGCCGTAGTCGGGGAAGGAGATGATGCGCTCGGGGCAGGCGCCCATGCAGATGCCGCAGCGGCGGCAGCGCAGGGGGTTGAGCTGGGGGGTGCCCTTGACGTCTTCGTTGAGGGTGCCGAACGGGCACTCCTCGGTGCAACGCTTGCACTGGGTGCAGCGCTGCAGGAAGAAGTCCGGCATCCCCAAATCGCCGGCGCGCGGGTGCACGGCGGCACCCCGCTTGGCCGCCTCGATGCACTGAATCGCCTTCATGGCGGCCCCCCACCCGTCCTCCGCGGCCTGCGGGGGGTCCATGGGGGCACGCACCGTGCCGGCGGCGTAAATGCCGGTGCGGCGGGTCTCGTAGGGGAAGCAGATGAAGTGGGAGTCGGGGAACCCGTACTTGAGCACCGGCAGGTCGGGGCCCTGGCGGTAGTCCAGGTGGAGGATTTCGGTGCCCTGGTGGTGGGCGAGCTGCTCGGCGAGCGCCGCGGCGTCCCGGCGCTGGGTTTCAGTATCGCCCTTTTCGGCTCGTACGAGGGCATCGTGCAGAGCGCGCACCGCCTCACCGTCGGCGGCGTTGGGTACCATGCCTACCGCCAGAACCACCAGGTCCGCTTCCAGGGTGACATCGTTACCGAGCAAACTCTCGCGCAGGTGCACCTGCAGCGGACCGCGGCCGTTGCCGCTCACCCGCTCCACCTCGCCGCGCGTCAGCATGGTGTTGGGCTGGCTCTGCACCGCCAGGTAGAAGCGCTCCAGCTGGCCCGGGGTGCGCATGTCACGGTAGATTACGGCGGTCTCCACCGCGGGGTTGAGCTGGTGGATGGTGGCCACCTGGCGCAACGTCGTGCCGCAGCATTCAGCGGAGCAGTAGGGGAGGTGCTGGGGATCCCGGGAGCCGGCGCACTGCACGAAGAGGACGCGCTGGGGCACGCCACCGTCGCTGGGGCGCTCTAGCACTCCCTTGGCCAGCATGTCGTCGAGCTGCGCCGAAGTGATGACGTTGGGCGAGCGGCCGTAGCCCAGGTGCGGGAGCTTGCTGGCGTCGTAAGGGCGGGCGCCGGTGGCTTGCACGATGGCGCCGGCGGTGAACGATTTTTCCCCGGCTTCGGTGGCCAGGGTCACCGCAAACTGGCCCGGCTGGCCGGTGATCGAGTTGATCCGCGTGCGGGTGTACACGGTGATGTTGGGGTTGCCGTGCACCTTGGCCACCAGTTCCGCGGTGCGGTTGGGGTGGAGCACGTCGTAGGGCGGGCATTCGGGCAGCAGCTGCGCCACTCCCGCCATGCGCCCGCCCAAAGAGGCCGCCGACTCCACGAGGACCACCGGGTGCCCGGCGCCGGCGGCGGCGCGGGCGGCCTCTAAGCCAGCGACGCCGCCGCCCACCACCAACACGGTGTCCGAGATCTCGGCGCTGAACGGCACCGGCAGCGACATCTTGGCCAACTTGGCGATACCCATGCGCAGCAGGTCGTCGGCGAGGAGCTGGGTGTCTTCATGGTTGGGTGGCTGGCACCACACCGCCTGCTCCCGCAGCGACACCCGCTCCACCGCCACCTTCAGCGGGTCAAAGGAGAACTCCTGCGTCTTGGCGCGCGGCGAGCAGGCGGCCAGCAGCACGCCGTCGATGGTGCCATCGTCGATGACGGCGCGCACGCTGGCCACACCTTCGGGGCTGCACAGGCAGGGGTGGACGGCGCAGTGAGCAGCTTTCTCCTCGTTGGCCGCCTTCTCCAAAGCGGCGACATCCAGCGCCTCGCCGATGCCGCATCCAGAGCACAGAAAAACGCCGATGCGTTGCATGGTTGTCACGCCCTCCTTTCGGTGGCGACGATGGCCCGGGCCGCGGCGCCGGTGGCGTCGCGCACCGAGGCGGCGACGTCTTCAGGCCGGCGCGCCACCCCGGCGACGGAAAGGCCGAGATCGTGGCTGGGCAGACCGAAGCCGTCCTCGTCCAGGAGGACGCCGAACGGCGACGGCCCCTCTTTAAGGTTGGACACCATGCCGGTGGCGAGCACGACCAGGTCAGCCTCGGCCTCGGTGAGGACGCCCCGCTCCACGTCCTCAACCCGGAGCTGGAGCACGCCGTCGGCGCGGGCGATCTTGCCCACCTTCCCCTTGACCAGCCTCACACCTTCCATGGCCGCCACCCGGGTGAGCACGTCCTCGTTGCGCCCGGGGGCGCGCCGATCGATGTAGTAAATGGTCACCTCGGCGTCGGGCAGCTGCTCCTTGACGTACACGGCCTGCTTGAGAGAGGCCAGGCAGCACACCGCCGAGCAGTACGGCAGATGATTGACGTCGCGGGAGCCGGCGCACTGCACGAACGCCACGCGGCGCGGGGGGGCGCCGTCGGAAGGGCGCAGGATCTTGCCGCCCGTGGGTCCACTGGGGGAGGCCAGGCGCTCCATGTGGACGTTGGCGATGACGTCGGGATCGACTCCACCCAGCAGTTCGGGAAGCTTCTCGAGGGGGTACGGGCTCCACCCGGTGGTCACCACCACCGCGCCCACCTCCACCTGTTCCTCCCGGGGTTGCGCGGCGAGGTCGATGGCGTCGTACGTGCAGGCCTCCACGCAGGCGCGGCAGCCGTCGGGGCAGGCGTGCCGATCCAGGGTGAAACGCCGCGGCCAGGCGTTGCCGTGGGCCAAGCGGATCGCCTTGACCTGGTTCAGACCCATGTTGAAGGGGTCAGGCACCGAGGCCGGGCACACCTCGGAGCAGGCTCCGCAGGCGGTACAGCGCTCGTTGACGTAGGCGGGTTGGTGGCGGATGGTCACCGACCAGCCGGCGTCGGAGCGCCTGGCGGCAACCACCTCGGCGTTGACGCAGACGCGCACGTTGGGGTTGCGCTCGAGCCTTCGAGTGTTGATCTCCATCCCACACGAGGGCGGGCACATCTTGGGGAAGTAATGGTGGGTGCGGGTGATGCGGCCGCCCACGTAGGGCTCTCGCTCCACCAGCACCACCTTGCGGCCGGCCTCGGCGGCTTCCAGGGCGGCGGTCACGCCGGAAATCCCCGCGCCCACGACCAGCAGCGGGTGTGCACCAGGTGAGGCACTCATGGGGTCCTCCGTTGCACGGGCGCCGCACGGCGCACCGTGAGAGTCGGTTCAGCGAACAGGGCAAAGCGCAACCAGCGCCAGGCAAAGGCCAAAAGCGCGTCATCGTCGCTGCGCAGCCGCTCGACCAGCTCGTCCTCGATCTCGAACCGGTCGAGGAAGGACGTCTCGAAGATGAACGAGCGAAACGAGTCGAGATCGTAGGCGGCGGTGAAGAACATCTCCATGCGCTTGGGGTCGAGGGTGCGCCCACCGATGAACCAGGGGTGGGAGACGATGGCGCGGTACCCGGCCTCCATGGCGTCGCGTTGGTCGACGCCCTGATCCGCCCGCCACTGTTCGGCGGTGAACTGCCGGTCGCCGCCGCGCCCCTCGCAGAAGTCATCCTCGAACAGGAAGTACACGGGGGCTGGTTCGACGCCGGCCCGCGCCGGAGGGATGCCCATGCCCACCGGGTACATGCGGCACGCCCACGGTCGATCCTCGTACACCGTGCACCCGTGCTCGCCGACGAACGGGCAGCTTTTACGCTCGTCGTCGCTCATGCGCAGCATGACCACGGGCAAGTGCAGCTCCTTGGTGATGGGCGTCAGCGTGTGGCGATCCAGGAAGGCACGCGTGGGCAGGTCGAGGCGGCGCGCCAGGCGCAGCACGTCCAGCGGTGTGAGAATAATATTGACGTCGGCGCAGCAGCGGTTGAAGCACGGCACCCCGGGGTGACAGGAAAAGGCGAAGCTCTCCCCCTCCCCCAGCAGCCGCTTGCCGCGCAGCGCTTCGGGAAGCTCGGTTTTGGATGCGCTCACGGTCTCCCCCCTCCCCCCGAGCCAGGCTCGGGGATCACGCCGGCACCGGCGCTGGCCTGCGGACCAGTCCCGCTGCTGGCGTCATCCTCGATGATGCGGTTCTTAAGGGCGTCCCTCGACCACACCGGCAGCGGCGAGGCGGCGCCGGTGCGCGGATCCACGCGGTGGCGGTACGAAGACTTGACCCCGAACTTTTCGAACATCCACACCCAGCCGCGCCGGAAGTAGGGGCAGTCGTCATTAAAACAAGCCAGGTGATAACTTTCCTGCCAACCGGTGTTGTCGGGGAGGGTGAACCTCTTCAACGGCTCGTGGCAGTGGGGGCAGGAGTCGACTCCCTCATATTTCATCTTCTCGACCTCGTGGGGGGCGGACACAGGGGGGAAAACCCCCGGGCGCCCAGCGGCGCCCGGGGGCTTGGGGTTGCCAGAAGGATCAGCCGCCGAGCAGCTCATGCTCCTTGGGCGGTCCGAAGATGTGCAGGATCGGCCGCTTGAGCATCTTCCACTCACCGGTGTACTGGTTGTAGATGCAGTTGACGAAGCAGTGCCAGTTCTCTTCGTCGAGCTTGGGCGTGTCGGCGCGGAAGTAGTACCCGGGCCACCGAGTCTCTTCGCGGAAGAGCATCGAGCGCACGTGCGCCTCGGCCTGGTACATGCGGTGGGTATTCTCCCAGGCGCGCATCAGCTCGTGCAGGTCGGCCGCAGCCAGGTTGGCGGAGTCCTCCTTGAGGAAGGCGAGGAGTTCCAGCGCCCGCTCCAGCAACGGTTTGGAGGTGGTGAACTGGGCGCTCACGCCGCCGGCGTACTCGTCCATGAGCTTTTGCAGGCGCATCATGAACATCTTGGGGAGGATGTAGTTGGGGTTGACGTCGGTTTGCGTGGTGGCGTTTTTGTACTGCTCGAACGTGAAGAGCGGCTTGTACGTCGCGGCCTTGAGCTGTTCGATCTTGGCGGCGTCCACCGTCGGCTTGGGCGGGTTCTCCTTCACCAGGTAGCGGATCGCCGCTTTGGCGACGATGCGCCCCTCGGCGTGGGAGCCGGAGGAGAACTTGTGGGACGAGGCGCCCGAAGCGTCGCCGGCGCAGAACACGCCCTTGACCGTGGACATGCCGTCGTAACCCCAGAAGTACTCCTTCTTGGTCTCCTCGGTCTGCAGGTCCTCGGGACCGGACACCCAGGCGCCGGAGGCACCGGAGTGGGAGCCGATGAAGTACGGCTCGGCGGCGGCGATCTCGGAGGACTTCTCCTCGGGCTGCACATTGGTGGCGGCCCACAGGATGGCCTGGGAGATGGTCATGTCCAGGAAGTCCTCCCAGGCCTCGGACTCCAGCTCCTTCATCTTCTTCTGGTAGGCCTTGGGGTCGTCCTTGTAGGTCTCGGCGATCTTCTGGATGGCCTCCTCGGTGCGCATGTAGATGGGACCCTTGCCCTGCATGACGTCGAGCATGCCCAGGTAGTTGCGCAGATTCGCCGGGATCGGCTTGACGTGGCCGTACGGCGCCCAGTTGGCCAGCTCGGCCTTGCGCTCGACCATGTACTCGCCACCGAAGGCGTTAGTGGCGCGCGACTTGAACAGCAGGAACCAGGCGCCGACGGGGCCGTAGGCGTCCTTGAAGCGCACCGGAATGAAACGCACTTCCTGACAGGTCATCTCGGCGCCGGCCATGAGGGTGAAGTAGGCCGAAGCGCCAGCGTTCCACGGCGGATACCAGGCGCGGCCCTGGCCCTCGCCGGAGGAGCGGGGCTTGAACACGTGCACAGCGCCGCCCATGGCCACCAGGGTGGCGCGCGCCTTGAACACGTAGAAAGCGTTCTCGCGCACCGAAAAGCCGTAGGCGCCCTTGCACTCCTCGCCGTCCATGATCGGGCCGACGATGAACACGCGCTCGTAGATGTTCTCCTTGCCCAGGGCGTTCTTGGCCGCCTCGGCGACCACCACCTTGTACGACTCGCCGTTGATCATCAGCTGCCAGCGGCCCTCGTGCACGTAATCGCCCTTCTCGTCCTTCCAGATCGGCAGGCCCCACTTCTCGAACAGGTGCACGGAGGAGTCCACGTGGCGGGCGATGGACGCCACCAGGTCCTCGCGGGTGACCCCCATGAGGTCGTTGCGCACGTAGTCCACGTAGTCCTTGACAGTGTTCTGCCCGTCCTTCAACCCGACGTACTGGTTGATGGCGGACAGCCCCATGGCCACGGCGCCGGAACGATCCACCGCCGCCTTGTCCACCAGAGTGACCTTGAGCCCATGCTGCTTGGCCCAGTACGCGGCCTCCACGGCTGCGCCGCAGGCCGCCATGCCGCCTCCCAGGATCAGAAGGTCGGTATCCACTTCGACGGTCTTGAAGTCCACCATGGCAGCCTCCTTCACTTAGTCCACACGGCGGGGAGGCCGAGGGAAGCGGGTTCGGTGGCGAGGGCGAGGTCATCCAAAGAGGCGGTCGTTTCCCAGCCGCCGGACGGCTGCGCCTGGCCCTCAGGGGTGGTACGGATGGGGAACTTGAAGCGCTTGATCTGGCCGTTGCGGAACTTCACCGTCCACATGATGCTGTCGGTGGAGCGCATCGGCACCACGGAGGCCCCCATGGGGACGAAGTCGGCGTAGCCGCGCACGTCGATCGCCTGCGTGGGGCAAATCTTCACGCAGTTGTAGCACTCCCAGCACATCTCGGGCTCGCGGTTGTACGCCTTCATCTTCTCCTTGTCGAGGACCATCAGGTCGTTGGGACAAATGTACTGGCAGGCGGTCTTGTCCAGCGCCTTGCACCCGTCACACTTGTCCGGGTTCACAAAACTCGGCATAGCTTGCCTCCTCGCCGCATCCCACCTCGCGGGCAGGATGCTCTTGATGTAGATCTCTGCATGGTGCGGCCGCGCCACTGGGGTGGCACGTCCTCGGAAAGTCCATCCTCAGTCCAGGTTTGGTTGATGGCACCACCTCCCATCGTCCTTGGTTTCTCGGTATGCGGGTAGGCTCCCGTCACGTCCACGCCAGAATGCAAGCAAGACTTGTGCCGCGCTTCACAAGAGCTACGAGACGCTTCTGGCTAAGCAGCTTTCAGCCGCGTGCGCACGGTGAGAGGGGGCGTGGTGTTACGCAGCACGGACCTGAATGTTGCGAAGCCGTCGCGCCAGCCGATCTGGGACCGTCGCAGATGCACTTTGTTTGCAGTGCGTTGGAGCTTGTTACGTGGCGGTAACGAAAAGCGGCCTCAGATCCGACTTCCCAAAAGCTCGGCGCGCACCGAGGTCACTTCGGGCAAGGCGCGCACGGCGGCGAGGACGGCGCTGCGCTGGCGCTCGGAAGGCAGGATTCCCGCCAGGGTCACGACCCCCTGCCGCGCTCCCACCTCCACCATGGCTGCTGTGGCTCCCACCGACGGATCCAGGAACAGGGAGGCGCGCACGTGGTTGACCAGGAAGAGGTCGGCCAGGGCCTGAGTAGACGACCGGGTGGCGCGGAATTCGGGACGGTCGGCAAGGGCGGCGATGGTCAAGCAGGCCGATTCCAAGGGGATCTTTTCCAGGTTGATCACGAGATCGTAGAGACTCGCGTCGTGCCAGTCCACGTTGTAGAGGAACTTCGTCCACGCCACCCGCTCGGCGTCGCGGGCGCGGATGTAGGCTTCAGCCTCTTTGGCTTCCAGGCCGTGCGCCGCCATGGCTTCGGGCAGGCGCGCGGCCATGGGAGCGATCACCCGCACGCGCATAACATGGGCGATGCCAGCCAGCAGCAGGTGGCCGGCGTGGCCGTGGTACACCACGTTGTCAGCGAGTGCTTCCTGGCACAGGGCTGCAGTGATGGCCGCGAGGTACTTTTGTCGGTCGACGCTGAAGCGCTCCCAGAAAGTCGGGGGGCTCTCGATCCCTTGAGCAAGTGTTTCCTCACTCACCCCGTAGCGCTCGGCGGCGGCGAGGAGCACCTCGCGGCTGATCACGCGATACCCCAGCGTCGCACCCAGGCAGGCAGCCAGGCGCTTGCCGCCCGAGAACGTACCCCGTGAAATCGTGATGATCGCCATCGCCCTCCCCAACCCCGGGCTCGAGCCGGCCTCCAGGGTGATTCGATTCGCCCCGGTGGGCGCCAGGGATCCCCCTGACGGTGCGGCAAAACCATCGTAGGATACTCCACGCAACAGGGGAGGTTTCATGCGCGGTGGATCACGGGCACTCATCTGGCTGCTCATCCTCGTCGGTGTGCTCGGCGTTGGCGTGGTGGGCATGATCGTCGCCGTGGGGGTCGCCGCCCGGCACTTGCCGGGGCAGGCGGTGTTGCACGTGGAGATCGCCGGCGAAATTCCCGAGTCGGCACCGGAGCTGCCGTTGGCCCAGCTCCTAGGAGCCACGCCGGTTAGTCGCCAGGATCTGCGCGACGGCCTGGTGGCGGCCGCCCGGGATGCCCGGGTGCAGGCCGTCCGCGTGCGCATCGGCGACCTGGCCACCGGGTTGGCCACCCTGCAAGAGCTGCGCAGTTTGCTGGTGCGCATCGGCGACGCGGGGAAGCCGACCACGGCGTATTTGGACACCGCCGGGGAGTTTTCCCCCGGCAACCTGGAGTACTACCTGGCCACCGCCTGCGACCGGGTCGTCGTCAACCCCCTGGGGGACGTCAATCTGCTGGGGCTGTCGGCGCGCGTGCCGTTCGTGCGCGGTACCCTCGACAAGCTGGGGATCGAGCCCGACTTCCCCGGCATTGGCGACTTCAAGACGGCCCGGTACTTCTACACGCACAAGGAGTTCACGCCTGCCCACCGAGAGATGATGGAGTGGCTCCTAGAGTCGTACGGCCAACAGCTGGTAGCCGGAATCGCCGAGGGGCGGGGCGTTGACTTCGAGCAGGCCCAGCGCTGGGTGGACCGCGGCCCGTTTTTGGGTCCCGAGGCGCTGGCCGAGGGGCTGGTGGACGAGCTGGCGGATTGGGAAACGGTCCGACGGGAGACCGCCGAGCTGGATGGGAAAACCCTGCAAGAGATCTCGCTGGCGCGCTTTCTGCGCGGCGGCCGGCCGGACAGGGACGGTACGACCATTGCGGTGGTGGTGGGTCGCGGCGCGATCATGCGCGGGTCCAGCGGCTACTCGCCCGTGCCCCTGTTCGGCGGCGAGGTGATGGGCGCCGAAACGCTGGCGCAGGCGTGGCGGCAGGTGCGGCGCTCGGGGGCGCGCGCCGCCATCTTTCGCGTCGACTCGCCGGGCGGCAGCGCCGTCGCCTCCGAGATCATCCGCGCCGAGGTGGCACGCACCGCGGAGGAGATCCCGGTGGTGGTGTCCATGGGGGACGTGGCCGCCTCGGGCGGCTACTGGGTGTCCTGCGGGGCCCGCCGGATCATCGCCTCACCGGGAACGATCACCGCGTCGATCGGCGTGTTTGCCGGCCACCTGGCGGCCAACGACTTCTTCGAGGACAAGCTGGGCATCACCTGGGGGCGCATAGATTCCTCCCCTAACGCCGCGATGTACGGCGGTTTGGACCCTTGGACTCCGGCGCAACGGGAGGTGGTGCAGCGCCAGCTCCAGCGCATCTACGACGCCTTTCTGGAGCGGGTGAGCCAGGCGCGCGGGTTGAGCCGCGAGGAGGTCGACGCGGTGGGGCGCGGGCGGGTGTTCACCGGCACTCAGGCGTTGGAACGACGACTGGTCGACGGTCTTGGCGGCTTCGAGGAGGCGCTGGACGCGGCGCGGGAGGAGGCGGGGCTAGACCCCGATGCGCCGGTGAAGTTGGAGTTTTACCCGCGCCCCGAGCCGATCTGGAAAAGGCTGCTGCACCGGGACGAGGAAGCGGTGCTGCGCCAGGCGATGCGCGCCCTCGCCGAAGGGACGCTCGAGGCGCCGCGCCCACCGGGCGCCGTGTGGCTGCCCCCCATCCAGATTCGCTAGGAGCCCATCGGGGAAACCCACAGGCTCCCAGGGGTCTGTGGAGGGGAGTTTGTGCGGGTCAAGTCGGGCCAGCCGGCGAGTTCTTCCGCGCCGGCCGAAACGGAGGAAGGCGAGAAGAGGGGGCACCCGCCCTCCGCCCGGAAGCCGACAAGCTGTTCCTCTACGAGCTTCTGGCGGGATCGGGCGTAGGGCAAAGCTTGCCTTTGCCCCTGGGCGTGCCCGTGCCCGTGTCCGTGTCCGTGCCCGTGTCGGCGTCCGTGCCCGTGTTGGTGTTCTCGGCCGCCTCACTCGGTGAGGTAGGCGTGCAGGGTGAGGCTTACGGTCTTCTCGCCGGCGTTGTACAGCAGGACCCGGTAGCGCGGGTAGGCCACGGTGAACGGTAGCGGCTCGGCGGCAAAGTACGCCGCCCCGGCCGGGATGGCGGTCACCTTCACCTCGGTGGCCAGGAGGAGCTGGCCGCGCTCTGCCAGGGCGCGCAGCACCCGTTCCTCGTCGGGCAGCAAAATGGCCCCCACCTCGCCCGGCTTGCCCTGGGGCCCTTTCAACTCGCCGATCAGGGTGGCCACCCCCTGCGCGAAGCCGTCCGTGGGGATGACCCCGGCGTCCACCAGGCGGGTGGTGTCCTCGCGCTTTACTGGGGCCACGAGCACATCGGCGAGGGAAACCAGCGAGGTACGGCGAATCGTCCCGGCCAGGGACACCTCTCCCTTGACGGTGAGCACCTCGGGGAAGTTGATCACCTCTACGGGGGTGACCCTGGGGCGCTCCTGGGCCGAGGCGGCGGCGGCCAGGAGAGCAACGGCACTAAAGAGCATCGGCGTTCGCATTGGCATCTCCCCACGAGAAGGGTGTACGGCCCCAGCTTCACCGCCGTTGGCCCACTGCCACCGCGGAGGCGGTGGCCCAGTTTGGGTGGGGAGATACCCAGGACGCGTTGGCCGGGGTGGGCTACATGCTGCGCCGGTACTGGCCGCCGACCTCGTAGAGGGCGCGGGTGATTTGGCCCAGGGAGCAGGCGCACACGGTGTCCAGCAGTTCGCGGAAGAGGTTGTCGCCGCGCCGCGCTGCCCGCTGCAGGCGGGCCAGGGCGTAGGGGGCCGGCCGCTGCCAGGGGGGCAGGTCGTCGCTCTCGGGGTCCTCGGTGACGCCCAGGGGGAACGGCTTATCCCCGCCCCCGCCCGCTGCAGCGTGGCGGGCGTGGAAGTCGCGCAGGTGGGCCAGGCGGGCGTCCTTCTCCTCGCGGCTGGCGCGGGTCAGGGTGGGCGCCTCGAGCACGTTGTCGGCGCGGCGGGGATCGAGAAAAGTGTTGACGCCCACGATGGGGTACTCTCCGGAGTGCTTGAGGCGCTCGTAATGCAGCGACTCCTCCTGGATCTTGGAGCGCTGGTAGCCGGTTTCCATGGCGCCCAGGACGTCGCCACGCTCCGACAAACGTTCGAACTCGGCGAGGACCGCCTCCTCCACCCGGTCGGTGAGCCACTCCACGAAGTGCGAGCCCTGCCAGGGGTTCTCGTTCTTCAGCAGGCCAAACTCCAGCGACGAGATGAGTTGAATCGCCACAGCCCGGCGCACGGACTCTTCCGTGGGGGTCGTGATCGCTTCGTCGTAGGCATTGGTGTGCAGTGAGTTACAGTTGTCGGCCAGGGCCAGCAGGGCTTGCAGGGTGGTGCGAATGTCGTTGAAGGCGATCTCCTGGGCGTGCAAGCTGCGCCCGGAGGTCTGGATGTGGTACTTGAGCTTTTGCGAGCGCTCGTTGCCCTGGTAGCGCTCGCGGATGGCGGTGGCCCAGATGCGCCGCGCCACCCGGCCGATCACCGTGTACTCGGGGTCCATCCCGTTGGAGAAGAAGAACGACAAATTGGGGGCAAAGTCGTCGATGGCCATGCCCCGCGCCAGATAGGTTTCCACGTAGGTGAAGCCGTTGGCCAGGGTGAAGGCCAGCTGGGTGATGGGGTTGGCGCCGGCTTCGGCGATGTGATAGCCGGAGATGGACACGGAGTAGAAGTTGCGCACCTTGTGATCGACGAAATACTGCTGGATGTCGCCCATCATGCGCAGGGCAAACTCGGTGGAAAAGATGCAAGTGTTCTGCGCCTGGTCCTCTTTCAAGATATCCGCCTGCACCGTGCCGCGCACCACCTGCACGGCGCACGCCAGGGCTTCCTCCCACTCCCCCGGGGCGAGGAGCTGGGCGATCTCCTCCCAGCCCTTGCCGTCCACCACCGGCTGCAGGGCGTCCGCCGGGGTGCCGGCCAGACGCCCCGAGGCGATCAGGCGGCGCTTGGCCTCCTGGCGGCCGGCGACGTTGAAGAACATGGCCAGGATCATGGGCGCCGGGCCGTTGATGGTCATGGACACCGAGGTGGTGGGGGCGAGCAGGTCGAAGCCGGCGTACAGCTGCTCCATGTCCTCCACGGTGCAGATGGACACCCCCGACTCGCCCACCTTGCCGTACACGTCGGGGCGTTCAGCGGGGTCCTGGCCGTACAGGGTCACCGAGTCGAAGGCGGTGGACAGGCGCACCGCCGGCTGCCCCTGGCTCAAGTAGTGGAAGCGCCGGTTGGTGCGCTCCGGGCCGCCCTCACCGGCGAACATGCGGGTGGGCAGCTCTTCGGTGCGTTTGAAGGGGAACACGCCGGCGGTGTAGGGGTAGGCACCGGGTACGTTCTCTAAGGCGAGAAATAAAAGGATATCGCCCCAGTCTTCGACTTCAGGCAGCACCACCTTGGGGATGTGGGTGCCGGCCAGGGAGACGCTGGTCAAGGGTACAGTGAAATCCTTGCCACGCACCTGGTAGGTGAACTGATCCTGGGCGTACTCGGCCTTCAGCCGCGGCCAGGAGGCGAGGAGCTGCCGGGAATCGTGGGTCAGTTGGTGGGCCAGGCGCCGGATCTCGGCGTCCAGGTCGGCGAGCGGCGGCTGGGGCGGGAGGGTGCCGGCGGTGATTTCCTCGAACAGCCGCCACAGGTCGCTGTGGTCCCCTTCGCCGTTGCGCGCCGACAGGATCGCCCGCGCCCCGGTGAGCTGGTACAGGCGGCGGGCGACACCCGCCTGCGCCTCGGCGCGGCGGCGGGCGCTGCGACAGGTGGAGGCGATGGCCCGCAGGTAGCCAACACGGTGGGGCGGAATGATGGGGTGGCGCTGGGGGAGCCCGGCGGGGTGCGCATGGCTTTCCGTCGGCTCAAAGCGCGCACCGTGGCGCGCCTGCAGGCGTTCCAGCAGCGCCAGGTAAAGGGCGTTGACGCCGTGGTCGTGGAACTGGTGGGCGCAGGTGGGGAACACCGGCAGGGCTTCGTCGGCGGCGGTGAACTCGTTGCGGTTGCGCCGCAGCTGCTTGCGCACGTCGCGCAGGGCATCCAGCCCCCCGGGGCGATCGAACTTGTTGATCGCCACCAGGTCGGCGAAGTCCAGCATGTCAATCTTTTCCAGCTGCATGGCGGCGCCGTACTCGGGGGTCATGACGTAGATGGACACGTCGGCGAGGTCGGCGATTTCGCTGTCCCCCTGGCCGGCACCGGCCGACTCCACGAGCACCAGGTCGAAGCCGGCGGCGGCGCAGGCGTCGATGGCCGCGCGGGTGGCCTGGGAGAGGGTGCGATGGGCGCGCCGGGTGGCCATGGAGCGCATGTACACGCGCGGGGAGCCGAGGGAGTTCATGCGGATGCGGTCGCCCAATAGTGCCCCGCCGGTGCGCCGCTTGGTGGGGTCCACAGCCAGCACGGCGATGGTGAGATCGGGAAAATCGGCGAGAAAGCGGCGCACCAACTCATCGGTGAGGGAGGACTTGCCGGCCCCTCCGGTGCCGGTGATGCCCACCACCGGGGGACGCACCGCCGGCATGGGCAGCTGGGCCACGTCCAGCTCGCCCGCCTCGGCGAGGGTGATGGCCCGCGCCAGCGCGCCGTACCCTTCGGGTCGGGCGCACAACCCTGCTGGAGGCACAGTGTCGGCAAGTGGTGTGGCGCGGCAGGCATCGATCATCGCCGCAATCATGCCGTCGAGGCCGAGACGCCGGCCGTCGTCCGGGGAGAAAATCTTCCTGACGCCGTAGGCCTCCAGGCGGGCGATCTCCTCCGGCACGATCACCCCGCCGCCGCCGCCGAACACCTTGATGTGCGCTGCGCCGCGCTGCCGCAACAGGTCGATCATGTACTGAAAAAACTCCATGTGGCCGCCCTGGTAGGACGACACGGCGATGCCGTGGGCGTCTTCCTGGATGGCCGCGTCGACGATCTCCTGTACGCCGCGGTCGTGCCCCAGGTGGATAACTTCGGCGCCGTGGGCCTGCAGCAACCTGCGGATGATGTTGATGGCGGCGTCGTGACCGTCAAACAGCGAGGCAGCGGTGACGAAGCGAACCTTGGCAGTGGCTGGGGTGCTGTCGCTCATGGCGAACCTTCCTGCGCAGGATTGTAGCCAAATCGCGACGTACCACGTTGCCATCACGCTATCCTGGTGACCATGGGTTGCCAGTGCTACGCCCTGGCGGTGATCGGGATCGGCAATGCCCTGGCGGGGGATGACGGCGCTGGGCCGGCGGTGGTGGAGGCGCTGCGCGCTCGGCTGGGGGAGGTGCCCGGGGTGCTGCTGGAGAGCCTGGACGGGGACCTGTTCGCGGTGGCCGACCTGCTCCCGCGGGTGCAACGCTTGATCTTCGTGGACGCGGTCATCGCCCAGCCGCCGGGGGCGATCCTCCGGCGCGTGCCGCCTTCGCCGGGGCTGGCCCCGTCGCTCCACCAGACCGACATCGGCGCGGTGATGCGGGCGCTCGCCGCGCTGGATCTGGTGCACCCCTTTCCCCAATGGGAGGTGTGGGGGATTGCCATCGAGCCGCCCCGAGAACTCAAGGAAGAGCTTTCGCCACCGGTGGCGCAGGCGGTGGCGGAGCTGGCCGAGGAGCTCGCCGCCCGGCTTGCACCTCACCGCAAAGACCCGGACCGGTGCCCGGCGAGGGGCGAGGGGATGGGTTCGGCGTAAGTGATGTGCCCGCGCCTGCGCCGACTGGCGCTGCGCAGCCTCGGCCGGGGCTTTGCGCCCGTGCCCGTGTCCGGGCCCGTGGCCTTGCCGGTGTCCCTACAGCACCGCTCCGCCGGGGTTGGGGGGCGGCAGCTGGTCGGCGGCGCGGAACACCACCGTTGGCTCGCCCTCCAGCCAGAACACGGTGCGGCCCGCGGCCCACAGCACGTGGTGAGCGTCGAGACCGACGGTGGTCCAGCGCCCGCGCGCGTGCGGGTCGGGAGCCGGTCGGGTGAACGGCGAGTGGCCGCGGCGCAAGCCAGCGAGCATGCGCTCCAGCTGGCGTTGAGCGGTGACGGCGTCGCTGTAGCGGGCCAGGTAAACGCGCAGGCGGCCGCCCCCGTACTCGGCGACCAAGCTGTCGGGAGGGGCAACGTCGCGACCGTGCAGGCGGGCCAGGTGGCGGCGTGCCGGCTCGCCGGCCAGAACGCGGGCGCGGGGTAAATCGGCCAGCCGCGGGGGCAACGGGGATTGTCCGCACCCCGCCAGCAGCGCGGCGAGCACCAGCAGCGCCGGGGCACTAGCTCGCACCGGCCAACCCCAAAGCCGGGGCGATGCCGGCCATGGCGTCGCGCACGAAGGCGATGTGTTCCTCCAGCGGCATGCCAATCTCCTCGGCGCCCCGGCGAATGTCCTCGCGGTTGACGGAGCGCGCGAAGGCCTTCTCTTTCATGCGTTTGATCACCGACCGGATCTCCACGTTGGCGATCGAGCGGTCCGGCCGCACCAGGGCGCAGGCGGTCAAAAAGCCGGTCAACTCGTCCACCGCAAACAAACAGCGGGCCAGGTCGGTGTCGCGGGGAACGCCGGTGTAGTCGGCGTGCCCCTCGATGGCGCGCACCCATTCTTCCGGCCACCCCTGCTCGCGCAGCAGTTGGGCGCCCACCCACACGTGCGTGTCAACTGTGGGGTTTTGCTCGTAATCGAAATCGTGCAAAAGCCCCACCACCCCCCACGCCTCCTCGTCCTGGCCCAGGCGGCGGGCGTGGGCGCGCATTGCCGCCTCCACGGCGAGGGCGTGTTTGCGCAGATTTTCCGATTGCGTCCACTCACACAGCAGGTTCCAGGCAGCGGTGCGATCGTGGGTCATGGGGCTAGGCTAGCGCAGCGTGATGCGAAGGCAAAGTGGCAGTGCACAATGGCGTCGCCGAAAGGAGCAACCCAGCCGCGGCGGCGGCGGGTGGGGGGCGATGGCCTCGCCGAGGGGGCGGCGTGAGTCTGCCGCTGGCAAGGTCGCCGACGTCGAGGATGCCTTGGCCGCCCCTCACGCCAACACGAAGGCGGCGGCGCCCCTCGGGCGCCGCCGCCTACCGGTCGGTGAGCTCCTACCACCCGCCGAAACCGCCACCTTTGCCTTTGGCGCCCCAGCCGCGGCCACCCCAGCGCTCCTCGAAGCGGGCGCGCAGTTCGCTGAGTTGCTCCTGCTGCTGCGGGGTAAGCACGGCCAGCACCTTGGCGCGGGTGCGGGCCATCACGACCGCCAGCTCGGTGTGGATCTTGGCCTGCGCGGCGGCGTGGGCGCGCACGGCGGCCTCGTTGAACTGGGTGGGC
>Ga0209101_1000409_pt1 | contig 35378 bp, 32 predicted proteins | sample ConPoolayeCmetaG_FD_185481 | JGI IMG/M metagenome (GOLD analysis project Ga0209101, IMG submission 185481) | Hot spring microbial mat communities from California, USA to study Microbial Dark Matter (Phase II) - Cone Pool mat layer C metaG... ...
GAGCGGGGGAGCAGGGGAGCGGAGGTATAAGAGGTGTCAACCCTGGAGATCTCCTACTTTGGCTTGCAAGCCTACCTGGGCACCACCAAGCACATGGGGGGCCTGGAGACCACCAAAGAGCTTGTCGAGATGTGCCACTTGGGCCGGGACACGGTTGTGCTGGACGTGGGCTGCGGCGTCGGGGCCACGGCCTGCTACCTGGCCAAGACCCACGGCTGCCAGGTGGTCGGCGTGGACGCCAACGAGGCCATGATCGCCCGGGCCCACGAGCGGGCGCAGGACGAGGGCGTGACCGACCGCGTGGAGTTCCGCGTCGCCGATGCGTGCGACCTGCCCTTCGAGGATGGGCAGTTTGACGTCGTGCTGGTAGAATCGGTGCTCACGTTCGTGGCCGATAAACAGCAGGCGATCCGCGAGTGCGCGCGCGTGACCCGGCCGGGCGGCTATGTGGGCCTGAACGAGCAATACTGGATCGAGCCGCCGCCCGCGCACGTGCTGGAACGGGTGCGGCACACCTTTGAAATCCAGCCGGGCATCCCCGTGCTGGAGGGCTGGACTGGCTTCCTGGCAAACGCCGGCCTGGTAGACGTCGCTGCGCGTCCTTATCACTTCGACGCCCGGCGCGAGGCCAGCCAGGTCAAACGCTATCGCTTCCGCGACATGTGGCGCATGGCCTATCGCTCGCTGTTCCTGTACGTCAAGAGCCGGGAGTTCCGCCAGTACATGGCCGAACGCAAGTACCTCCCGAAGGACCTGTTCGACTACCTGGGGTATGCCTTGTTCGTGGGCAAAGCCCCATCCTGAATCAGAGGAGCGAGGGAACGCATGAATCTCCTCCGCTCCTCTGCTCCCCTGCACCTCTGCTCGGAGCAAAGCCATGATCCTCAAGAACATCCTGCACCGCAAGGTCCGCAGCTTGCTCACCATCGCCGGCATTGGTCTGGGCGTGATGGTGGTGGTGGCGTTGGGCGGCATCGGTGAGGGGCTGGTGGCCGGCTACAGCGGCGTCGTCACTGGCTCCGGCCACGACCTGCTGCTCATCCAGGCCGACGCCTACGACATTACCACGAGCAATTTCGACGAGGACATTGCCGCGCAGGTCGTCACGGTCCCCGGCGTGCGCGAGACGGCTCGTATGTTGGTGAACTTTGTCTCCACCGAGGGCGTGCCCTACATCGTGGTCTTTGGCTACGACCCGGACGAGTACGCCATGGCGCATTTCAAGATCGTCGGGGGACAAACTCTGTCCGCCGGCGGGGGCCGGCGCGGCAAAGAGATCCTCCTGGGCCAATCGTTGGCCGGGCACCTGAAAAAGCAGGTGGGCGACACGATCCGGCTCTTCGAGAGCACCTACCACGTCGTGGGCATCTACGAGACCGGTGTGGGCCTGGAGGACGGCGGCGCGGTGCTGACCCTGGACGAGGCCCAACGGCTCTTCCAGAAGCCCCGCAAGGTCAGCGGCATCGGCGTCAAGGTGAAAAACATCGAAGAGCTAGAGATCGTCCAGGAGCGGATCCGCAAACGGTTCTCCAAAGTCTCGGTCTCGGCGGCCGGGGACTTTGCCAGCCAGCAGCAGGCGCTGGCCCTGGTCAAGGCCATGGCCTGGGCTATCTCCTTCCTGGCCGTGATCATCGGCGGGGTGGGGATGATGAACACCGTGCTGATGAGCGTCTTTGAGCGGACGCGGGAGATCGGTGTGCTGCGGGCGTTGGGCTGGCGGCGCGGCCGGGTGCTGCGGATGATCCTGGGCGAGTCGCTGATGTTGAGCGCGGTGGGCGGGCTGGTGGGCTTTGCCCTGGGCTATGGCATGATGATCCTGCTGGCCGAATCGCCGGCCACCGGCTCCCTGATCCAGGCCACGTTCTCGCCCGATTTGGTGGTGCAGACGTTGCTGGTCATCGGGGGGCTGGGGGTGCTGGCCGGGGCCTACCCGGCCTGGCGCGCCGCGCAGCTCACGCCCCTGGAGGCCCTGCGCTACGAGGGCGGCCAGGGTGATGGGTTCCGCCTGCCCTGCGGGGGGATGATCCTGCGCAGCCTGTTCCGCCGGCGCACGCGCACGCTTCTGACCCTGCTGGGCGTGGGGTTGGGCATCGCCACCATCGTGGCCCTGGGCGGCATCACCGAGGGGTTCATCGTCCAGTTCACCGACACGTTCAGCAAGGGCGGCACGGACCTGGTGGCCCGCGAGGCCGACATCGCCGATACCAGCCTCAGCACCATTGACGAGCGCATCGGGCAGCGCATCGCGGCCCTGCCCCAGGTGGCCGGCGTGAGCGGTATGACCTTTGGCGTGGTCAGCTCCCAGGAGCTGCCCATGTTCCTGGTCGTGGGCTATCACCCGCACGAGTACGCCATCCAGACACTCAGCGTCACAGAAGGACGCCGGCTGCAAGGTAGTCGGGAACTGATGATCAGTCGCAGCTCGGCCGATGCCCTCAAGAAGGGGGTGGGGGATCGCCTGCGGCTCATGGACAGCACGTTCCGCATCGTGGGCATCTACGAGGGCGGCGGCCCGTTCGAGACCGGCGGGGGCATCATCCCCCTGCGCGACGCCCAGGCCATCTTTGGCCGGCCGCGTCAGGTGACCATGTACATGATCCGGCTGCGCGACCCGGCCCAGGCCGAGGTCGTCATCGCCGAGATCGAGCGACGTTTCCCCAAGCTCTCGGTATCCAAGACCGCCGAGTTCGTGGAAAAGATGCCCGACATGCAGAACATGAACGAGATGATGGGGGCCATCTATTTCCTGGCGATCCTGGTGGGCGGGGTGGGGATGATGAATACGGTGCTGATGAGTGTGTTCGAGCGGACGCGGGAGATCGGGACGCTGCGGGCGCTGGGGTGGCGGCGGCGGCGGGTGCTGTGGATGATCCTGCAGGAGGCGGTGCTGCTGGCGTTGTGCAGCGGCGCGGCCGGCGTGCTGCTGGGGATGGGGCTGGCCTGGCTGGCCGGTCGCGCGCCCCTGTTGGGCAGCTTTCTCCAGCCGACCTACACGGCGGAGCTATTCACACAGGTGGGCGTGGTGGCCCTGGTACTGGGGGTGATCGCCGGCCTGTATCCGGCCTGGTGGGCGTCGAATCTGAATCCATTGGAGGCATTGCGGTATGAGTGAGCGGAGGAGCAGGGGGGCAAGGGAGCGGAGGAGCAGGGGTGCAAGGGAGCGGAGGAGCAGAGGGGGCAAAGGAGCGGGGGAGCAAGGGAGGAAATGCTCCTCCGCTCCTCATCCCCTCCGCTCCTCATCCCCTCCGCTCCTCATCCCCTCCGCTCCTCACCTCTTTCGCTCCTCCGCTCGGTTGTCGAGCAACCACGGGGATGGGTTGGCGATCATCTTGACGAGCTTGCCCAGGATGTTGTCGTAGGTCTGGTATAGCTCCGCTTCCACTGCTTCCGTCCAATAGCCACACGCCAGCGCGAAGCGAATCCACGTCTGCGTTTCGGCTGCCTCCATCTCCGCATCGCTCAACTTGCTCACGAAAGCAGCGTGGTAGCGCCGTTTGCGCCATGCTTCAGCGATATTGCTGCATACGGAGCGCGACGAGCGTCGAATCTGGTCCGTCAGCGAATACGTCTCTTCGCGCGGGAACCGCTTTGACAACTCGAAGATGCGCATCGCCGCCTCAAACGCCATCCGATACACTTCCAACTCCTCATGGCTCTGGATCATCTTTTCACCTCCACATCTCCTCTGCTCCTCCGCCCCGCCGCACCTCTGCTCCTCACCCCGGCGGCCCGGCCTCCAGCCGGAACCCGTGCCCGCGCACGGTGGTGATGAACTCGCGGTCGCTGTATTCCGCCAGGCGGTCCCGCAGGCGGCGCACCAGGGCATCCACGGCCTGCTCGGTCACGCCTTCTTTTACCACGCCGGGCCAGACGGTTTCCACCACGCTGTCGCGGCTGCACACCTTGCCGGCGTTCTCGTAGAGCAGGTGGAGCAACCGGTACTGGGCGGCGGACAGGGGCGGATCGAGTTCCTGGCCCTCCACCCAGACCCGGCGGCTTGCCGGGTCCAATCGTAACCCCGGTACGCGCTCCAGGGTTAACCGGACCGGCGCGGTGGCCTCGCTATCCACGAACAACAGCCTCAGGCTCAAGGCGATCTGGACCTCGTCACCGTCTTGGAGGGGGCGGGGGTTGGTTAAAAGCTGCCCGTTCACGAACGTACCGTTCTTGCTTCCCAGGTCCTCAATGATGTACTCCCCGTTCGTGCGGCGGATGCGCGCGTGCAGGCGCGAGACCTGTCGGTCGTTCAGGCGTACCGTCGCTGCCTCCCCCCGGCCGATCACTATCTCCGGCTGGTCGAGTGACCATTCTTGACGCTGCTCCTCAGTCCCAATCAACACCAATATAGCAGCTTCTCTACCGGCCATGTGTTCCTCCCTCAGCGAATCTACGAGATGGACGAATCTACGAATGACACCCCGTTCGTCCATTCGTCCATTCGTTTGCCCTTGACAGTTGACCATGGATCGGCTAGACTTTTGTTGAACGTGAACGCAGGCAGGGGGAGCCTCCGTGGAGCAGTTGTTGCCGCCGGGAACGATCTTGCGATCCCGGTATAAAGTCGTGGCCCTGGTAGGGCAAGGCGGCATGGGCGCGGTCTACCAGGCCGAGGACCTGCGGCTGGAAGGGCGTCAATGTGCCCTCAAGGAAGTGCAGCCGTTGCCCGGCGCCACGGCCCGCGCCCTGGCCCAGGCCCAGGAGCAATTCCGCAAGGAAGCCAGTACCCTGGCCCGGCTGGACCACCCCAACCTGCCCAAGGTCTCTGACTATTTTTCCGAGGCGGGCCGGGACTATTTGATCATGGACTTTGTGGCTGGCCAGGACTTGAAAGCCCTGGTGGACGAGGCCCACGCCAAAGGTCGCTTTCTGCCGGAACAGCGCGTGCTGAGCTGGATCAGCCAGGTCTGCGATGCCGTATCCTATCTGCATGGCCAGGAGCCACCGATCCTGCACCGGGACATCAAGCCCGCTAATATCCGGCTCACGCCCCAGGGATTCATCAAGCTGGTGGACTTTGGTCTGGTCAAACCCCTGGATGAGGATGATCCCAACACGATCTCGGTGATGCGCGGCCTGGGCACGTTGCCCTACACCCCCCTGGAACAATACAGCGGCACTGGCGGACACACCGATGTCCGTTCCGACATCTACTCGTTGGGAGCCACCCTCTACCACCTGCTCACCGGCCGCCGCCCGGCCAACGCTCAGGAACGGTTCCTCGACCCCCGCGCCCTCACCCCGCCGCGCGAGCTTAACCCGGCCATCTCCGCCCGCACGGAAGACTGCATCCTCTGGGCCATGGCCATGCACCCGGACCAGCGTCCGGCTTCGGTGGAAGTCTGGCGGCGAGCCTTGTTTTCCACCGAAGAACGCGCCAGTTTCCCCTCCGTTATGCCCCTAAACCAGGGGGAGCCATCTTTCAGCCAGGCCCTCCAGGCCAATGGGCGGTTGATCATCCTGGTGTTGGTACTCACCGTGGCTGCCGTCGCGGTCACCGTGAGCGGTATCCAGGTACAGCCGGCTGCCATACCGAGTCCTACCCCCACCGCTACCCAGTTCCCCACGCGCCCCATACCCTCTGTGGCCCCGTAATGGCGATTGGCGATTAGCCTGCGGCTAAGTGCGGTGTCGCTGCCCGGTCACCCGTTCCCAGAACAGCGGCCCCAGGGCCAGCAGGCCACAGAGGAACACGACGACTGGCGCCTCCCAGCGGTCACTCAAGAGTGTGGTGAGGGTATCGCGCAGCCAGGGCAGTTGGCCGGGCCGCAGCAAACCTATCGCATACAGGATGTAGCCGCCCAGCCCCCAGGCCAGAGCCAGGAGCACAAAACGAACCCGGGCATTGAGTAGGCGCACATGCCCCCGACACAGCAGGTAAGATACCGCCCCGGCCAGGATCAGGCTGAGGGTCGCCAACAGCAGGTCGGCCCCGTCGGCCGGGCGCGCCTGGCGGGGCAAGGGGGTGCTGGGCACGGTGCTGGTGGGGGTGCTGGCAGGTGATGGTGCTGGCGTGACCGTGGTGGTCAGCACCGAGGTGGGGGCCGGGGTAGGCGTGGGCCGGTAAACGGTGACGACCAGCTCCTCTGAATTGGTGGCCGCGCCGCTGACGGCGGTGATGGACAGGCGACCCTCGTGTCCGGCCAGGAAGGTGGCTCCCACTACGCCGTCCTGGGTCGTACCGACCTGCGGCGACAGGAAGATGTTATCGTCCGGGTAGGCCAGGCTGAACACGACTCGCGTCCCGTCTGGCACCGGGTGGCCGTTGCGGTCCAGGATGACCCCGGTTCGCACTTTGATGGTATCGTTCAGCAGGACACTCTGGCCACTCTGCGGTTCCACCAGGGTGAGCCGGATCGTCTGCCTGGGGTCTGGCTCCACCTGCACGTTCAGGTCGTAATGGATGCTATCCACATCCACCGGCGACGCGCCCGGCGGGGTGAACTCACCGAACAAGGCCCGGGCCGAGGCTTCGATGAACGGTTGGGTCTTGCTATAGACGCCAAAGAACGCGCTGAGCTTGCTGATCTCCGTGGCATCCAGATAATACGGCGCGCTGTAGGCGATGGCGACGACACGCTTGCCCTGCAACAGATTAGAGTGTTCGCCCAGGAGATTCTTGACCGCCTGAGAGCTGGGCACGCCCGCCGGGTCCACGTCCAGCATGGCCAGGATCACCCAGTCGGCCCGGGCCAACAGGTTATCCATGGCTGACTTTTCTTCCGCTGTGGCGAGCTTGTCATCCAGATAGAGTTGCAGGTGGGCAAAGCTCACGCTGTTGATGCGGGCCGGGTCCACCTGGCCTGTGGCGGCCGGACCATAGAATTGCAAGAGGGTATCTTGCACCGCCGTCAGGGACAATGGCTCGAAGGGCAAACAATCGTCTTCAAGACATTCCCGCACCTGGCGGGCATCGGTGAAGATGAGGATGTCATCTTCCTTGCTGGGCGGGTTGGGCAGGCGGGCCTTTAACTCCTCCAGCCGGGGGTAGATCAGGGTGATGGCCTGGCGGGCGATGCCATAGACCTCGCCCCGGCTGCGACCTACGCGCCCGGTGGCCAGGCTGGCATCTACCTGCACCGAGGCAAGGGAGGGATCCGGGTAGAGCTTGAGCTTGAGCCGCAGGATGCGCCGTACCGATTCGTCCACCCGGGTTTTGAATGCCGGGTCCGCCTTGTACTCCTCGCGGAAATAGGTGATGACCTCCTGGATGTTCTTCAGTTGCTCGCTCCAGTTCCTGGTCAGGCCGAACTCGGCCAGGAACAAGACATCGTTGCCGGCCAGGAACGCCTCTTTGGCGATCTGTTTGTGCGGGAAACTCTTCTCCGTGGGGTCATAATACCGCCGCACGGCCCGCACCCCCAGGGCATCGCTCACGATAATGCCTTGCCTGCGCCAGTTGGCGAACTCGGGCAAGGCCATGAGGGTTTTCATGCCTTCCGGGTCAAAGCTGATGGGCCGGGTGAGCTGGCTCACATTGCCCTGAAAGACCCGATAGCGGATATGGGAGGACATGAGGGCGTCGGTAGTGGAGTGGGAATCACCCCCGGTCACGGCGAAAAAGGGCACCAGCTCCACTTCGCGCAGCTCGGCCAGGGACTTTTCCACCGTGGCAACCTCTTCGTCCGGGCTACGGTCACTGCCGCCGTGACCGGGGAAGTGCTTGGTCACGGTGGCCACCCGGCCGCCCGACCCCCAATGCACGCCCTGGATATAGGCCCGTCCCAGTTTGCCCACCCAACGCGCTTCACCGCCAAAGGTGCGTGTGCCCATGTCCCCGCGCAGGCCCGGCCGGGGGCGCTCCAGCACATCTACCGACGGACCCAGGAGCATGTTCACGCCCAAAGCCCGCAGCTCCTGGCCCACGATCTCCCCCACCAACTCGGCATTGGCCTCGTTCCAGGTGGCACCCAGGGCCATATTGTTCGGCAAGGGGGTCATGCCGCCCCGAATGTGCGTGTAGGGATACCCGTCGCCTTCGTGGTCCACGGCGATGAACAACGGCACGTAGACGCCGGTGTCGCGGCTGGCAGCCTCGGCCAGGGCTTGCAGGCTGCCGGTCATGCTTGCCACCTGGCGCGGGGTATCGGCACCGTTGAGAAAATTGCGGCTGCTGGACTGGAGCATTACCCCGCCGACCTTGTATTTCTGGATCAGTTGCCCCACGTCGGATCTGGCACTGACGTCACTGCCGGGGAAGGTGACCAGGAAGAGCTGGCCGACCTTTTCCTCCACGGTCAGTTGGGCCATGAGTTGCTCCACCCGATCCCCCTGGCCCACGGCAGCCGGCGGGATGAGGGAGAACACGAGCAACAGGACGAGGGCCAGAAACAATAATGGATGAGGTTTCCCCAGGCGGTACATAGTCTGTCATCCTGATGATCCCCGCCACGGGACGAGGGTGATGGGGAGGCCGTTAGAACGTAACTATCCTGAACCTTTCCACAGTTGTGACTGCTATTGAGCTGCGGGATGGTAGACAGCTACAATGATACACCAAAAGCCCCCGCCTGGCAAGCGATGACCTGACATCCGTGCGTAATTAAACGCATGAGGGCCCTACCCCACTCCCCACTTCGTCGCCACTACGCGATGCGGGGAGGGGAAAGGCTGCCTGGTAGGGGGTTTTTGCGGCGGCGAAGCCGCCGCAAAAACCCCCAGAAAGGCTTTCTCCCTCCTTGTTCCCTCCCTGACAGAAGTTATGCACGGATGTCAGGCGATGACGGCTTGACAAAACGGGGGCAATTGCGTATCATGCGGCGCGAGGGAGCCTGACCCCCGGTCGGGGCACTCCTCATTATCCCTGCCGCAGAGGTACGTTATGGGCTTTGGACCTGGACCTGGCCACATGCGCCAATTGGCGAGCCTGGATGAATCCCGGGCTGCTGATGCGACCGGCACTTTGCTGCGGCTGGCCGGCTACCTGCGCCCCTACCTGGCCCAGGTGCTCGCCGTCCTGGCGCTGGTGGTGTTGACCACCCTTCTGCAACTGGCCGGGCCATATCTCATCGGCCTGGCGATTGACCAGTTCATCGCCCGGCAGGACGCGCCGGGCCTGACGTGGACCATGCTGCTCTTGCTGGGCACTTACCTGTTGAGCTGGGGCAGTAGCGCCGCGCAGTTCTACCTGATGGCCGTGGTGAGCCAGAACGTCCTCTATGCCCTGCGCACCCAGATCTTCCACCAGGTGCAGACCCTCAGCCTGCGCTTTTTCGCCGGGCGCGAGTCCGGGGACCTGATGAGCCGCCTGGTGAACGACGTGGACGTGCTCAACCAGGTGCTCAACGCCGGCATTATCCGCATCCTGGGCGACGTGCTCATCCTGGTGGGGATCGTGCTGGCGATGCTGGCCCTCAACTGGCGGCTGGCCCTGGCGAGCTTTACCGTGCTGCCTCTCATGGTCATCGCCACCCGCTTTTTCAGCCAGCGCGCGCTGCGCGCCTTCCGCCGTACCCGCGAGACCATCGGGGCCGTGAGCGCGGAGTTGCAGGAGAACCTCGCCGCCATCCGCGAGGTGCAGGCCTTTGCCCGCGAGGACGAGAACCGGGCCCGCTTCGCTCAGCTCTCCGCCGCCAACCGCGACGCCAACGTCCAGGCCGTGGGCATCACCTCGGCCTTCAGCCCTACCCTGGATGTGTTGAGCACGGTGGCGATGGCCATTGTGGTCGGGGTGGGTGGCTATCTGGTGCTGAATGACCTGGCAACCGTGGGCGTCATCGTGGCCTTTATCACCTACGTGCGCCGGTTCTACGAGCCGATCCGCAGCCTGGCCCAACTCTACACCCAGTTCCAGTCGGCCATCGCCGCTGCCGAACGCATCTTTGAGCTGGTGGATACGCAGCCGGACCTGCTGGACGCGCCGGACGCCGTAGTGATGCCACCCATCCGGGGCCGGGTCGAGTTCGACCACGTGAGCTTCTGGTACCAGGAGGGGACACCGGTGCTTCAGGACGTGAGCCTGGTCGCCGAGCCGGGCCAGACGGTCGCCATTGTCGGGCCGACGGGGACCGGCAAGACCACGCTGGTCAACCTCATCGGCCGCTTTTACGATGTGACCGAGGGGGCGGTGCGCATTGACGGCTACGACGTGCGCCGGGTTCAGGCGGCCAGCCTGCGCCGGCAGATGGGGATCGTGCTGCAAGATACGTTCCTGTTCGCCGCGACGGTGCGGGAGAACATCCGCTATGGGCGTTTGGATGCCACCGACGAGGAGGTGGAGGCCGCAGCCCGGCTGGTGAATGCCCACCAGTTCATCGAGCGGTTGCCAGCGGGCTATGACACCGCGCTTACGGAACGCGGCGCGAACCTGAGCCAGGGCCAGCGGCAGCTCATCGCCTTTGCCCGGGCCATCCTGGCCGACCCGCGCATCCTCATCCTGGACGAGGCCACCTCCAGCGTGGATACCCGCACGGAGATGCTCATCCAGCAGGCGCTGGCCCGGCTGTTGGCGGGCCGTACCAGCTTTGTGATCGCCCACCGGCTCTCCACCATCCGCAACGCGGATCAGGTGCTCATGCTGGTGGAGGGGCGTATCGTGGAGCGCGGCCGCCACGACGAACTGATGGCGGCCCGGGGGCCGTATCACGACATGTACATGAGCCAGTTCCGGCGCCAGGAAGGCAGCGCAGGGGGAGCGCGCGCGTAACTTCCCATCTTCCCGCAGGTTAGAACCCTGCGGGAGGGTTCAGGATGGGCGGTTACGATGGTCCAAGATGATCGCCATCACACCACCAACATCGCCATAGTGATTGGGAACAGGCCCAGCCGGTCGCCGGGGCGTAGCGCCACCTGACACGGTTGGCCGGCGTCTAACACGCTTTCTCCAGCGGTCATGTAGCGCAACCAGGGGGCCATGCTGTTCCGTGTCGCCAGCAAGCGGCCGTTCAGAAAGATATTCCCCACCTGATCCTCCGCCACCTGCAGCTGCCGCAGCACATCAGCCACGGTCTCCACATCGGTCAACCGTATCACACTCTGGCCGATGGGCCGTGGATCCGGGGCCAACCGCCGCAGTTCGCCATATAGATATACCTCGATCATGGTCTCCTCCTCAAATAGTGCTTTGGCGGGGTCTGCGACCCCGCCGCCAACGCGGGGTGGCACACCCGGCGTGAGCACAAGTCTCCTCCTCAAATAGTGCTCCGGCGGGGTCTGCGACCCCGCCGCCAACGCGGCACCGCCCCCTGCTTCACGCTTCTGGGCGGGTGATATGGCAGCCGGGCTTAGCTACCTGGCCTGATCATAGCCCCTGTCCGGCAACCTGGCTGTGACTTTGATCACATCGTGTTACCGCCACCATCCTTGACTAAGCCCCCCAAAGCCAGTATAATCCCCTGGCCCCTCAACAACCGGCGTGTGAAGGATCACCAGGCCCAGCACGTACCATACGTAAAAAGAAGGTAACTGCCTACCCTCCCGCAGGTTTGGGCGCAATGACCAGACCAGAGCGCGCCCAGATGACCGGCTGCATCGTTCGCCAGCCCCTTTCTAACCTGCGGGAGGGTTCAGGGTAGGCAGTTACAAAAGAAGGAGGAATAGAATGCAACTGCGTCGAAACGCTCTAGCGATGATCATCATCGCCATCCTGACTCTGATCCCCATGGGTCAACTCAGGGTGACCGCTCTGGCGGCCCCCCTCGCCGCGCCAACCCTGTTAGCCACGATCCAGAACGTGGGAAGCGTGCCCACCGGCATCGTCGTGGACGAGGTCCATAATTATATCTACGTCTCCGCTATGGCCGGGAACCACCTCACGCGCATCAATGGCGCGACCCTGACGGTAGACAAGTACAGCCCCACCTCTGGCGTCGTCGTCACCCCGATGGGGCTGGCCGTGAACCCGGCCAATCAGCAAGTATATGCCTGCAACAATGGCGCGAACATACCCCATTTCTCCATCGTGGACGGCAACACGATGGGGCTGGTGGCCGGTGTCTATGTGGGCGCGCCGCAAATGGACGTGGCCTTTAACGCCAGCCTGAACCACGCCTTTGCCACGGATTTCAACAAGGCGCGCGTCTACGCGGTGAACACGACCAGTCAGACCAAGACCGGGGACATCCTTAACCTGGCCAACAACCCCACCAAGATCGCCTTAAGCCCGGACGGCAGGGTGGCTTACGTGACCTGCGTCAGTTCCAACTCGGTGGACGTGATTGACACGGCCAATCGCGTACTCATTGCCCGTTTCTTTGCCCACTATATGAACCCGGTGGGCATCGCTGTGAACCCCACCAACGGCTACATCTATGTGGCCAACGTGGGCGACGCCACCACCAGCAAAACCCGCGCCGGGTACGTGACCGTGGTGGACGACCGCAACGTCCTGAAACAAACTATCGAGGTCGGTGGGTTCTGGACGGACGGCCAGGGGGTGATGGGCGTGGCCTATAACCCCAACACCGATCACCTCTTTGTCTCCCGCCGGGGCACACCCGGCCATGTCCTGGTGTACAAAGGCTCCCCACCATACAACTATATTACAACCATCCAGGTGGGGAATAACCCGGACGCCTTTATCACCGTGGACCAGACCCGCAACCGGGTCTATGTGACCAACCAGGGCTCCAACACCGTCTCGGTGATCCAGGACACGGTGACCACGGCGGCCTCGGTCCCCCCCGCGACTTATCCCCCAGATGAGGACGCGGCTATGACCACCCCGCCGGACGAACCTTCGCCGCTCCCCTGCCCCCAAACAACGACGACCAACATCCCCGTTGGGATCACCCCCCAGGGTATTGCCGTGGATGACCCTCATGGCAAGGCTTACGTGGCGAATAACGTGGCCGGCACCGTCTCGCGCGTGAACCTGGCGACGAACACCCAGGAGGCCACTTCGAATGCCGGCATCGTCTTCGGGCCTTCCGCCGTGGCCGTAAATACCAGCGTTCAACGCGTGTATGTGGCCAACAGTGCCTCCGGCTACAAGTCGGTCTCGATCTTGAACGGGACCGACCTGTCCCTGCTGGCCTACATCTCTTCCGCCAGTTACCTGCCAGAGACCCCCAGGCATATTTACCTGGTGCCAGGCACCGATGGCGCGGATCGGCTCTATGTGGCCAACTATGACCCCGCTGACACCAGCAAGAGCTATGTCACCGAGATCCGCCTGACTTCTTCCATGACCCCGACCTTTCGCAAGTTCTCGGTGGGCAAAGCTCCCTATGCAGTGGCCTTGAGTGCAGACGGGGCGGTGGCCTATGTCGCCTGCCACGACTCTTTGGCCTATGGGGGGTCTTATCTATCCGTCGTGGACCTGGCCCTGGGCAGGGAGGTGGCCCAGTTCTTCACCCACTACAGCCAGCCCACCGACGTCATCCTGGACCCGGCGCGGGACCGCCTCTATGTAGCCAACGAGGGTAGCGGCAAAGTGGTGGCGGTGGACCATCGCAACCTGCTCAAAGGTTCCGTAACCCTGGGCGACAAACCCCAGGGTCTGCGTCTGAACCCCAGTTTTCGCCGTCTGGCCGTGATCAAGAAGAATACCGGGATCACCTCTTTCATCAGCGCCGATTCGTTCACCGAGATCTGCCTGCCTGTTTCTACCCCGCAGGCGGATCGCTGGATCGCCTTCAGCTCCTCTTATAATCGGTTCTACGTTTCCGCCTCCAGCGGCTTCCAGGTCATGGTGATCCAGGACTATCTTGGCGACGGCTACGAGAACGACGATTCATACTCCCTGGCCCAACCCATCCTGAACGACACGCTGCAGACCCGCACCATTGACCCGGCCGGCGACGTGGACTGGGTCAAGTTCCAGGTGAGCGCGCCGGTGACCCTCACCCTCAGTGCCACTCCCTGGCTGACCACCACCCTGTCGCTCTATGACACCGACGGCACCACGCCCCTGGTGACGGATACCAACCCGCTGGTGTATCCCTTCACCGCGAGCGGCACCTACTATGCGCAGGTCAAGGCCACCGACCCGGCCATGGGCGGCCCGGCTTACGCCTACCAACTGCTCCTCAGCGGCGGATCGCCGCCATATCGTCTCTATCTGCCCCTGATCAGTCGGGCAGAGGATTAAGAGCCTCCGAAAAAGGTGTAGGACAGCCTTTCCAGGCTGTCCAGGCAGGCTGGAAAGCCAGCCCTACAGTTTTTCGGATAGGCACCAAGACCTCACGGGGTTGGGCGAGTGGGGCTTCTGTCACCAAACCCCGCTACAAAAACGCTTGGTGTGAATTAGCGACCGGGGTCGCGCCTGGCGGGCCTGGCGGCCGGGCGTCCCCCCGCTACGCGGGGGAAGCTCAAACCCGAAGCGGGCGGTCGGCCGGCGGTTTACGCCCCTCAAGTGACCGCCATATCTCACACCAGGCATAAAGAGAGGGCGACCCGCCTGACGGGGGTCGCCCTCTTGCTCTACCGGGGAACCGACCGGTTCCCTTTAGATGCCTCAGCCACTGGGCCGGCACGTGCCCGCGCTGGGGGCCGAGACCGCAGTGCCGGTCTTGTTCCCCCCGGCCAGGGTTCCCCCGGTGCTGAACACCGATAGGGACCGTTCGGTCTGTTGGCCCCCACACCTGGGGCACCTGACCTGGCGCAGATTATTGACCGAGCGCACGAATACCTCGAATTGATTTCCGCACTCTCCACAACGATACTCATAGATCGGCATCGGATCACCTCCTCAGTCCAGCCACGGCCGCTTTGATCGCTCCCACATCCGGGATGCCGTTGCTGATCTGGACCACGTTGCCCTCACCGTCCAGCACCACGAAGGTCGGCACGCCACGCACTCTATACCGGGCCGCCATCTGCTGCCCCACCGGCGTGAACACATCCAGGCGGATCACCCTGGCCGTGTCGCCCAGGTCTCGCTCCAGCCCATCCACGATGGGCCGCGCTACCAGGCAAGACATTCAGGTGTTGGAGAACAGCTCCAGCACGGTGGGCCGGCCATCGTGCAACACCGCATCCAGCTCGGCCAGAGTACCCACCGAGGAATCCTGCTTCAAGAGCAGAAACCCGCCTGCCAGGAGCGCCAACGCCCCCAGAAAGATGATGTTCTGGCGCAGGAATCGCATCAGCCGGGCCATGCTGCCCGCCCTCTGGTTGCTGATAATGGGCTACTGGCTGAGCACACCCTCTATCCTCTCGACCAGGGCCGGCTTGGGCACGGCCCCCACGACCCGGTCCACTTCCTGACCAGCGGAGAAAAAGATCAGGGTGGGAATGCCCCGGATCCCATATTTCATGGGCGTCTCCCGGTTTTCGTCCGTATTCAGTTTGGCAAAGAGTATCTGACCGGCATACTCATCGGCCAACTCCTCCACCACCGGCCCGATGAGCCGGCACGGGCCGCACCAGGGCGCCCAAAAGTCCACCAACACCGGCCGATCCGCCTGCAAAACGGTTTTCTCGAATGTGGCATCGGTCACCTGGATGAGGTTTTCGTTCATGTTTTCTACTCCCTTTTGTTCTTTATTGATCCCCACGGGCTCAACAGCAGTCGCCTGTCAACCGCCACCGCGGAGCCTCCACAACAAAAAGACCACCAAAATCGGCAAGACCAGCATAAGCCATTGTTCCATCTGATACACTCCTCGGTCACGGTCATATACCCCCCTGGGGTACTTGTATTTTACCACGAAAGGCTGGGGTTGTCAAGGCCGTAGCCTGACATCCCGTGCATAGCTCCTGTTAGGGAGGGAACAAAGTGGAGAAAGCCTTTCTGGGGGTTTTTGCGGCGGCGAAGCCGCCGCAAAAACCCCCTATGAGGCAGTCTTTCCCCTCCCCGAAGGGACGCGAAGCGGGGCGGGGGGGCCGTCGTGCGTTTAATTTACGCACGGATGTCAACGTAGCAACGCTACCACTTCTGTTACCGGCAGGCCCAACCGCGTGTGGCCGTCGCGTCCCACGACGGTCTCGGCGCGAAAGAGGGAGTTGAGGACCGCTTCCTCCACGCTCTCCACCACGGCCGGGAAGAGCCAGTCCATTGCCCGGCCCTCGTCGGCCAACACCGTTTGCGTCGTCAGGAGCGCCGGTGGCCGGTGCGCGATGCGCCGGGCAGTGCTGAAGGCGATGACGAAATCCCCGCTGCCGTGGCCGTAGTGGCTGCCGGTGCGGGCCAGGCCGGCGGCGGCGCGCACGCCCAGGCGGTGTAACTGGCGGGCCGTCAACGGGGCGTCCGTCGCCAATACCACCATGACGGACCCGCTATCCGCCGGCGGCTCCGGCGCGCCGGGCGGCTGGATGTGCCGGCCCACCGGCACACCGCAGACCAGCAGGTCGCGCGGCCGGCCAAAGTTCGACTGCACCAGCGCGCCCACGGTAAAGCCGCCGGCCGCGGCCGGTGTCACCCGGCTGGCCGTGCCGATGCCCCCTTTCCAGCCATAACAACTCGTGCCGGTGCCCGCGCCGACCGCACCTTCCGCCACCGGCCCGGCCGTGGCCTGCTCAATCGCCGCCCACACGTGTTCCGCACGGACGTGGCGCCCTTGCAGGTCGTTCAGGTAGCCGTCGTTGGTCTCCCCCACCACCACGTTCACGCTGCCGGTTTGGATGCCGATCTCCTGGCTCTGGCGGATCGCGTACTGCACCAGCGCATCGGCCACCAGGCCCACGTTGAGGGTGTTGGTCAGGGCGATGGGAGACTCGATCACCCCCAGCTCGCGCACCTCCTCAAACCCATAGACCTTGCCGAAGCCGTTGATGGTATGCACAGCAGCATGTACTTTCTCCCGAAAGAGGTTTCCGCCGTGGGGCAGGACGACCGTCACGCCGGTGCGGACCGGGCCCTGGCCGGGGTGCAGGGGCCCTTCCCCGGCGATCAGCGTCGTGTGTCCCACCAGCACGCCGGCCACGTCGGTGATGGCATTATGCGGACCGGGGGGCAGTTCCCCCACCGTCAGGCCCAGATCGCGCAGTCGTGGTCGAACCATTGGACGCCTCCTTACAATGTTGGACTTTGGACAATTCTGGAGTCGAGCCTTCAGGCGGGCCATATCTTGTGGTCACGACCGGCTAAAGCCGCTACTCCTTGTGGCGTGCGAAAGTCCGAAGCCTCCGGCCCCCGGCCCAGGCCGGACTGGGTGGGCCGGGCAGACCTCCGGTGAACACAAATTTCCATCTGCTGAGAGCAGGCAGTTACGGTGCTTTACGTAAGGACCAAGCAAATGAGGGTAAGCCAGATGGCTTACCCTCGTGTTATGCCCGGCGTAGTAAGGACCCGTTTTCTCGTCAGAAGCGGGTTCCTACTTCTTGCTCTGGATGGCCTCGTTCGCCAGCTTGGCCGCGTCGTCCAGGGCGGTCTTGGGGTCCTTCTGGCCGGTGATGACGGCCGTCAGGGCGTCCTGCAGGAAGGTGCGGGTGTCCTGCCAGCCACGGATGTTAGGCTCGGGCACACTGTAGGGCAGGATCTCGAAGGCCTGCTTGTACTGCGGGCTGGCCTCGAACTGCTTCTTGACCGCGTCGGTCTCGGCGGCGGACTTGCGGACGGGCATATAGCCGGAGCCGATAGCCCAGCGGGCCGTCTGCTCCTTCTGGGTGAACCACTTGATGAACTGCCAGCAGGCCCGCTGCTTCTCCTCCGTGCTCTTGAAGACGGTGATGTTGGCCCCGTACATCACGGTCACCGGTTTCTGCGTCTCCGTGAGCTGCGGGATGATGGCGATGCCCCACTCAAACTCCGCGCCCTTGTCCTTGGTTGGGCCGCCGACCTCTTTCTCGTAGTACGGTCGGCCGGTGGTGGAGCCCATGGTGAAGGCGCACTTGCCAGCGCCAAAGGTCTGCTGGTCACCATATTGCTTGGCCACCTGGCGCGCCGCCCCGGCGTCCACCAGGTCTTTGATAAGCTGGAAGGCATCAATGCCCGGCTGCTCGTTAAAGCGCACGCCGCTCAGGTCGTCCTTGAGCAGCTTACCGCCCCGGCTATAGATCCAGCCGTCAATGGTGGAGGCGTCTATGCTGATCTCATAGCCGATCACGTCGCCCTTGGTGACCTTGATGCACATCTCCTTGAACTTGTCCCAGGTCTTGGGTGGGCCGTCGTACCCGGCGGCCTTGAGCATGTCCAGGTTATAGTACATCACCAGCATGGACTTGGTGAAGGGGAAGCTCAGCATCTTGCCGCCGAACTCGGGGAACTTGTTGGTCTCGATATAGCCGGGCCAGATGTCATCAAAGTCGGCCTTGGTCAGGCCGATCTCCGGGTCGTTGATGTACGGGTCCAGTTCCACCACAGCCCCGGCCTTCATGTACTCGGCCACCATGCTCTCATAGGCCACGGCCATGTCCGGCGGGTTGCCGGCCTGGATGGCGGCCATGATCTTCTGATAGAGCTTGGTGTAGCCATCCACGTACTCCGGCAGGATGATGATGCCGGTCTCTTTGGTGAAATCGGCGCACATCTTCTCGATCAAGGTCTTGTTGGCTTTGGTCTGGGTATGCCAGAAGCGGATAGAGACCTTGCCGGGCACTTTGGTCGGCTCAGGGGCCTTGGTCGGCTCTGGAGCTTTGGTGGGCTGGACCGCTGGCTTGGTGGGCTCAACCGTCGGTGTGGCCGGTGGCGGGCACTGCGCCGCCAACATGCCAAAGGTCACCAGTGCGGCTACCAGAACGAACAACAGTCTCTTGTTCACGGTTCCTCTCTCCTTCTAGAATCTGAAATATGCTTCGGTCCTGGTCAGTACGTGTGAACCATCCATCAGATACAAACTTGTCTGGGCCGATTATCACCCCCTTCCTCTTGCTGCAATTTGCACTCTCACCCCTTCAAACCGGACGTGGCGATCCCCTCGATAAAGTACCGTTGGGCGATCAAGTATAGGACGATGATCGGGAGGATGGTCAACATGGCCCCGGCCATGAGCAGGTTGATCTCGGTGCCGGCCTCGGTCTTGAACACCGATAGCCCGGCCTGGATCGGGCGGTGCTCGTCATCCTTGGTGACCAGGATGGGCCAGAGCAGGCTATTCCAGCTCCACAGGAAGTTCAGCAGTAGCACGGTGATCACGGCCGGCTTGCTCAAGGGCAAGATGATCTGGGTCAGAAAGCGGATGTGTCCGCAGCCATCAATGAGGGCCGCGTCGTGCAGGTCCTTGGGGATGGTCATGAAGAACTGGCGAAACAGAAAAACGCTGAACACGTTGACGATGAACGGCACGATCAGGGCCGGCCAGTCATTGTACCAACCCAGGTTGTTGACGATCACGTAGTTGGGGATCATGATGACCTCAAAGGGGATCATCATGGTAGACAGGAACAGGATAAAGATCACATCCCGGCCAAAGAACTCCATGCGCGCGAAAGCATAGCCGGCCAACGCTGCGGTGACCAGGACCCCGCCTACGATGCAGAGGGCGACAAAGACCGAGTTGCGAAAATAGAGCGCAAAGGGGAAGCTATTCCAGGCCTCCTCATAGTTGGGCAGAAAACCGTGCAGGACCCTGGCCAGGGCATCTCCGTAGTAATCACGGGCCGTCCATTCGGGATTGCCTGGCTCGACCGTCCAGGGGGCCGTTTGCGCCAGGGCGAATTGCGCCTGGGCCTCCTCCCACCCCTCGCGCCATAATTGAAACACGCGCTGATCCAGCGTCTCAGCGAGGGGGCCCAGGTTTTCCGGGAACGGGGCACTGTTCCAGGCTTCTTCCACATATTTTTGCCCCGGATAGAACGTGGGTTGCAGGCTGAACCGACTGGCTTCCTTGTAGGGTTTCAGCGAGGTCAGGACCATCCAGTAGAAGGGGAACAGCGTGATCAGGATGCCGCCGATCAACAGAAAGTAGACGGCCGGGTCTACGGCCTTCAGCGCAGTGGCACTGAACCAACGGGTGGTATGGCGTTTCACACGCCGCCAGTAAAATAGCCCGGCCACCACGCCGGCCGCGATGAGGATCAGACTCACCCAGCCGCTGGATTCGGCCTCCCGATAACCGGGTAGCTGCTCCAGGGCCAGGGTCTGAAGTCCCGCGCCGAGGCTGCCTCCTACCAGAAGCCAGAAAAGCGTGGAAGCCCAGAGGACAAAGATATACCACCGGCCCAGCCATAACCCCAGGCCGGCGACGAGCAACATGACCACCAGGGCAAGCTGGATCAGTAGGGACAAACCCCCTGGAAAACCCGGCTGCATGATAGCACTGCCCAGTTGCCCCAGGAGCACCGCGATAGCCACCAGCGCCGCCGCGATCTCGATCCCGGCTGTCACGGCAATCAACAGGCTGCGATGTCCTGTCTTTCGTTCGGCAACTGCTTGCATCGCTGACTCCTGCGTCAGGCGTCAAACGTCATTCGTCAGGCGTCACGGCCCTGCATCCTGACGTTTTACGTTTGACGCTCAGTAATGCACCCTGCGCCCACCTACGCGGAACTGCAAGATCGTGATCCCCAGGATGATGAAGAACAGGATGAACGCCAGCGCCGAGCCGTAGCCCAGGCGCGTGAAATCGAAAAAGTTCTGGAAGACCAACATCGTCACCGTGCGGGTACGGCCCAGCGGGTTGCCGTTGGTCATGACATAGATGGTGTTAAACGTTTGCAGCACGCCGATAGTGGTGGTGATCACCAGGAAAAACGTGGTGGGCGAGAGCAACGGGATGGTGATGTGGCGGAAAGCCTGCCATTCGTCAGCGCCGTCTATGCGCGCGGCCTCATAAAGCTCGGTGGGGATGTTGCCCAGGCCGGCCAAAAAGATCACGATGTCGAATCCCAGGTAGTGCCAGGAGGAGGCCAATACCACTCCCAACAGGGCCAGACTGGGACCAGCCAGGATATACCCCAGCAACCGCCCCCAGCCACCAGGGATCGCCTCCAACAGGGCCGGGTTCTCGGCGATCTGGGTATTCAGAAGGATCTCCACCAGGCCGCGCGGCTCGTGCAGCCACATGATGGTGTCCAGGGCCTTGATGCCGATCTTGTCCAGAGCAAAGTTGAGGATGCCGTTATAGGGGTCCAGGATCCATTCCCAGACGGCCGCGCCGGCCACGGTGGAGGTGATGTAGGGCAGGAAATAGAGTACCCGGAACGCGTCGCGGCCCCTGATGGGTTGGAAAAGAAGATAGGCCATAACCAGGGCCAGTGGCAACTGGATGGGGATCACGAGCAGGGTGTAGTAGAACGTCACGGTGAGGGCTTGCCAGAGGGCCGAATCGGAGGCCAGGGCCCGGCCATAGTTCTCGAACCAGATGAACGCTTCCGGGAGCAGCCCCCACTGGTGCAGGCTGATCCAGAAACCGTAGAACATGCCAATGAAGTGAAAGACCACCAGGATCAGAACCGATGGCAGCAGGAACAAATACGCCAGCAGGGTGGTCTTGCGGTAGCGGCCTTTGGGACCGCCCCAGAACCCGCGCTCGCGGTAGGTCGTTACCCCAGCAGCGGACATGCCTGACTCCTGCTTAAAAGTTGGCTACCAGAGAGAACCCCCTTGCTCAAGCAGAGACATTATAGCAGAGGCCGAACAGCCTTGTCAAGGACGCCGGGGTCAGAACCGGGGGAGATTGACAATGCAAACGCTATCCGTTATACTGGCTTTGCCGATTGGTCGGCTTGAAATCGAAGCTATCACAGAGGAGGGGATCATGCGTCGGGTTCTGAAAGCCTTGGGGATCATCATCGTCGTCGTGCTCGTGGTGAGCCTGTGCCTGGTGGCGGCTGTGGGCGGGGGCGGTTATTATTATCTGCTCCTGCGCCCGCTACCCCAGATAGACGGAGCGCTCCAGGTGGCCGGCCTCACAGGCCGCGTGGAGGTGATCCGCGACCGGTGGGGCGTGCCCCACATCTACGCCCAGAGCGAGACCGACCTGTTCTTTGCGCAGGGTTACGTGTGCGCCCAGGATCGGCTCTTCCAGATGGATTTCAACCGCCGCATCGGGTCTGGCCGGCTGGCAGAGGTGGTGGGCCAGCCGGGGCTGAGTACCGACGAGTTCATGCGCACCCTGGGGCTGCGGCGCGTGGCCGAGGTGGAGGCCGCGCGCCTGAGCGCCGACCCACCGACGCAGGCGGCCCTGGAAGCGTATGCGCGGGGCGTCAACGCCTTCATCGAGACGCACCGGGACAACCTGCCGGTCGAGTTCACTATCCTGGGCTACACGCCGGAACCGTGGACCCCGGCCGACAGTCTGGTCTGGGGCAAGGTGATGGCCTTGAGCTTGAGCGGCAACTACAGCAGCGAGTTGCTGCGCGCCGCCCTCATCGAGCGGCTGGGCGAAGAGCGGGCGCGGGAGCTGACGCCGCCGTATGCCAAAGATGCGCCAGTGATCGTGCCGCCAGGCGTCAGCTACCGCGATACCGGGGCCGGGGAATTGCTGGCCCAGACCCGGCAGATGCGGGCCTGGCTGGGTCTGGACGCGCCGGGGATCGGCTCCAACAACTGGGTGGTGGCCGGGACCAAAACGACCACCGGTCAGCCATTATTGGCTAACGACCCTCACCTGGGCATCCAGATGCCCTCCATCTGGTGGGAGGTGCACCTGGTGGGCGGCCGGTTCGACGTGATCGGGGCGGCGTTTCCCGGCGTGCCCGGCGTGGTCATCGGCCACAACCGCCGCATCGCCTGGGGCGTCACCAACGTGGGGCCGGACGTGCAGGACCTCTATCTGGAGAAGGTCAACCCGGCCAACCCGCGCCAGGTGGAGTACCAGGGGCAATGGCAGGACGTGCAGGTTGTCCAGGAGGTCATCCGGATCAAGGGTGGCGAGACCAGGCCCATCGAGGTGCTCATCACCCGTCACGGTCCCATCATCAACGACGTGCTCGCTCAGGCCCAAGGCCGCCAGCCCCTGGCCTTGCGCTGGACCGCCCTGGAACCCGGCACGATCTCGCAAAGCGTGCTGCTGCTCGACCAGGCCGGCAATTGGGAAGAGTTCCGCGCCGCCCTGGCCTACTGGACAGTGCCGTCGCAGAACTTTGTCTATGCCGACGTGGACGGGAACATCGGCTACCAGATGCCCTCGCTCGTCCCCATGCGGGCCAAAGGCCAGGGGCTGGTGCCGGTGCCCGGCTGGACCGGCGAGTACGAGTGGACCGGTTACATCCCGTTTGACGAACTGCCCCGGGCCTACAACCCGGCTCAGGGCTATATCGCCACGGCGAACAATCGCGTCATCGGCGATGACTACCCGTATTTTATCTCCGCCGAGTGGGACCCGGGCTACCGGGCCACGCGCATCGTGGAGGCGTTGGAGGGTAAAGACCGGCTCTCGACCGACGATTTCCGCGCCCTCCACGCCGACGTGACTTCCGTGCCAGCGCGCGTGCTGGTGCCAGCCCTGCTCAAGCTGTCACCTCAGACGGATGACCAGCGCCGGGCGATGGATGCCTTGCGCGGCTGGGACTATCGCCTCACGACGGACAGCGTGCCAGCAGCCGTCTACGAGGTCTGGTTGAACCGCCTGGCGCGCAATACCTTTGGCGATGAGCTGGGCGACCTGGCCGATTCGTACTCTGGCCGCGCCGGACTCCGTATGTTGGTGGGGCTGGTGGAGACACCAGACTCGCCCTGGTTCGATGACGTGACCACGACGGGTAAGGAGACCTGGGCCGACATCGCGTTGCGCAGCCTGGACGAGGCGGCGGCCTTCTTGCGGGAGCGTCTGGGGGGCGACGAGCGAGGCTGGCAATGGGGCAAACTGCACACGGCCACCTTCGCGCACCAGTTGGGCGGGGTGAAACCGCTGGACCTCATCCTCAACAAGGGGCCGTTCCCCAACGGCGGCGATGGGTTCACCGTGAACAACACCGGCTACGATAGCCAATACCGCCAGCGTACCGTGCCCTCCTATCGCCAGATCATTGACCTGAGCGACTGGAGCAGGTGCGTATCCGTGCATACCACCGGCCAGTCCGGTCACCCCGGCAGCCCGCACTATGCCGACTTTATCCCCTTGTGGCTGGCGGTGGACTACCACCCGATGTTGTACGAGCGGGCGGCCGTGGAGGCGAATAAGGAAGGGGTGTTGGTGCTGACGCCATAGTAATGCAAACCTCCCGCAGGTTCTAAACCTGCGGGAGGTTCGTTTCACCCGAACCGGGCCTCCAGGAAAGCCCGGGCCTCATCCAGGGCCGGCAGGCGGCGGGATACCTTGACCGGGATGCCCAGGCCGGCCGTCGCCGGTTCTAACAGGTCCCGGATCCGCTCGGTGCGGACGGCGATCTGGTTGGGCAGTTGCCCCAGGCGGGCCAGGATATTGGTGAACCGGGTGGGGACCTGCTCCCACATGGCATCCAGGGTTGGTTTGGGAGCCAGGAGCTCTGTTCCCAGGACGAACCCCGACTGGGCCTCCACTACCAGCAGGTTGTAGGCCATATAGGGCCGGGGATCGTCTTTCTCCTGAATGCCGCCAGGCATGATGAACAGGTCGGCTTGCAGGGTAAGCCGCTGGCGGGGGAAGCGGCGCAGGGCAGCCAGCCGGCCTTCATCCACGGTGGGCCGGGGCCGGGCCGGGGCCGGCGGCGGGGTCAGCCACTCGTCCGTCCAGCCCTGGGGGGTCTGGGTGCGGATCAGGTAGCGGTTCTGGCGCAAGGGGGCAAGCAGGGACTGGTCCTCCTTCAGCCGCCGGGTCACGACCAGCGCCTGCTCCAGGGCCACGGTCAGGAAGCGGGCCTCCTCCGGCGTCACGTACCAGGGAAAGTAGCCCGGCACGTAGGAACGAAACAGTGGCCAGGCCTGCCGGCCCCGGAACTTGAGTCCCAGGGCCTTGATCACCTTGCGGTCCTCATCGCGCAAGATGTCCCGGTCCTCGAAAGAGGCCTGCAACTGGGGGATCTCTAGCAGAAAGTCGGGGTTGTCTTGCTCCAGACCACGTTCCACGCGCCAGAACCCCTCCAGCGCTGCGGAACCCAGATAGAGAGCCAACGCCAGGTGCTCGCCCCGCATACCCATGATGCTGGCATAACCGATCTCACCGCTCTCCGGGTTGCGAATGCCAAAGACCTGATCCTCAGTCATCCATTCCCACGGGGCCTCCTCTTTGAAGGCGAGGGCGGCCTCGTAGAGCTGGCGATACTCCTCCAGCGTGGGGGTTGGTGTTTTCATCGCGATCCTCCTCGTATAAATGTGCTCGCGCGGCGTCTGCGACCCCGCGCCCGGCGGCGGGTGACCTAGTCCGGCCTGGGCCGGGCACACCCGCCGCGAGCATGAACATCGCACACCTCGCTGTCTGGGCTACCGTACCAGTTCCCATTCTACCAGATTCCTGCGCCGCCGTCAATGCTGCTTTTGTCCCGCCAGGAAGAGCGCGTCGGCCGGCATCCCGGGCTTGAGCTTGTGCTCAGGGTTGGTCACGCGGATCTTGATGGCATAGACCATGCTCGTCCGCTCTTCCTTCGTCTGGACGTTCTTGGGGGTGAATTCGGCCCGGCCGGCGATGTGGACCACCGCGCCGGTGAACGTCTCGCCGGGGAAGCTGTCGGCCGTCACGACCACCTCTTGCCCCACCTTGACCTGGCCGTAGAGGTTCTCCGGGATATAGACGGTGAGCTTGACCACGTCCAGGTTGGCGATGGTGAGGAGCGGCAGGCCCGGCGTCGCCATCTCGCCCACGTGGACCTGGCGGCTCGTCACCAGCCCGTCAATGGGCGCGATCAGCGTCATCTGGTCACGCTGGACCTTGAGGCCCTCCACGGCGGCCTGGGCCTGCGTCACCTGGGCCTTTGCCACGTCAACCTCTTCTTTGGTGGCCCCGGCCTTCACCAGTTCCAACGCCGCCTCGGCCTGCTTCACCTGGGCTTCCGCCACCTCATATTGGGCTTTAGCCGCGTCCACCTGGGCGTTCATGGTCAGGGGATTCGCCTTCATCTCCTTCAGAAGTTTCAGGTTGGCCTCGGCTCCCTGACGGGCGACCTCTGCCTCCAGGAGGGCTTCCTCGGCGGCCCAATGCTGGCTGCTCAGGACAGCATACTGGGTCTTGATGTCCGCCTTGCCGATGTCTGTGGCCAACTGTTTGTACAGGTCCAGTTGAGCCTTGACCGCGTCCCGGTTGGCCTGGGCCTGTTTCACCCGATGCCCGGCGCGTTCCAGCTCCGTACTCGCCTGGTTGATTCGCAAATCCAGCTCCTGGGGATGGTCGCGCACGGCCGTAGCGTTCTCCCAGGCGCGTTTGGCCCCATCGCGGGCGGCCTGCGCCAGGGCCAGCGCGGCTTCGGCCTGGCGGATCTGTTCCGGCCGCGCCCCGGCCTGCACCCGGGCCAACGTCGCCTGCGCCGTCCCCACGGCCGCCTCGCCCTGTTTGATCTGCGCGGCGATGAGGCTGTCGTCCAGGCGGACGAGCACCTGGCCCCGTTTGACCTGGTCGCCCTCGTCGGCGGCGAGTTCCTGGATGCGGCCACCCACCAGGGCCGTGATGGAGACCTCCTCGGCCTCGATGACGCCGGATGCGGTCAACCCCGGCGTGACGGCCGGGGCCAACCCGCCCAGGCCCAGCCGGTTCAGCAGGGCCGCCGTCTCCAGGGGATTCTGACCGGCCCACCACTCGCCCCCGCATACGCAGGCGGCCAATAGCCCCAGCACGACGATGACCGGGATGATGCGATGCTTCTTCATGCGTTCACCTCGCCCCGTGATGAGTGAAACGTCAGGCGTCAAACGTCAGGCGTGTTCCGATATTCCGTGGTGCGTGTTGCGTGCTCCTCCGCTCCTCCGCTCCCCTGCTCCTCCGCTCCTCCGCTCCCCTGCTCCTCCGCTCCCCTGCTCCTCCGCTCCTCCGCTCCCCTGCTCCTCCGCTCCCCTGCTCCTCCGCCCCCCTGCTCCCTCGCTCCTCTGCACCTCTGCTCATGCAGGAGATGAACACGTCCTCCAGCGACGGCGGGATGACGGCCAGGCGGTAGACCGGGATGCCTTCGGCCTGGAATGCAGCCTCGATGCCCGGAACCAGGCCGCCGACGCCCTCGGCGACGACGTGGACCTGCGCGCCGTAGAGCGCGATCTCGACGAGGGGCAGCCCGTCGTCGCGCAGCCGGCGCAGGACGGCGATGGCCTGGTCCGGCGCGGCGCAGTCCACCTCCAACACCTGCCCCTGCATGTTCGTGGCCTTGATCTCGGCCGGGGAACCCTGGGCCACGATGCGCCCGTTGTGGATGAACGCCAGGCGCTGGCAATGCTCGGCCTCGTCCATATAGTGCGTGGTGACAAAGATGGTGACGCCGGCATCCGCCAGGCGGTAGAGCAGGTTCCAGAAGGCGCGCCGGCTCAGCGGGTCCACGCCGGCCGTCGGCTCATCCAGGAATAGCAGCTCCGGCTCGTGGACGATGGCCGCGCCCAGGGCCAACCGCTGCTTCCAGCCCCCGGCCAGGTTGCGGGTCAGCTCGCCCTCGCGGCCGGTCAGCCCGGCCAGCTCCACGATGGCTCGCTTGCGCGCCCGCAGCCGGTCGTTGCTCAGGCCGTAGGTGCGGCCGTAGAAGTTCAGGTTCTCTTCCACGGTCAGGTCATTGTACAGCGTGAACTTCTGGCTCATGTAGCCCAGGCGATGCTTCAGGGCCGGCGGTGCGCCGCGCCGGATGTCGAACCCCAGCACGTGGGCCGTGCCCTCGGTGGGGGCCAGCAGCCCCAGCAACATGCGGATGGTGGTGGTCTTGCCGGAGCCGTTCGGCCCCAGGAAGCCAAAGATGACGCCCCGGGGCACGGCGAAGTCAATGTGGTCCACGGCCGTGAACTCGCCGAAGCGTTTGGTCAGGCCCTCGGCCACCACCGCGTGCTCGTTCTGGCTCATGGTTTGAACTGCTTCCAGGTAAACGCCAACGGCGGGATCGCCAACGCGAACAGGATCGTGTTAAAGAGGGCGTTGAAGTAGACGCCGAAGTACAGGGAGATGGCCGTGTCGAGCACGTACCAGAGGAGCAGCCCGACGATCATGCAGTTCCGCGACCATCTCTCTTTCGCCTTGAAGGGTTGGTGGGCGATGAAGGCCAGGAACACGCCCCAGCCGGCCACCGTCGCGCCCAACACGCCATAGATCCACTGCTGGAACCGCGCGGCGTCGGCCGGGATGCCGGCCGCGCCCCAGAACACCGGATCGATCTGGCTGTTGAACAGGGCGAACAGCGCCGTCCCGTTGAACAAGGCCAGCCCGACTCCGAACAGGACGATGAGGATACTCACGACGAGCAGCCACCGCTGCCAGAATGAGAACGTGTTCATTCGATCATCTCCTTCCTTGGTCAACCAAGCGTTGGTTGGATAGACCAATACTCGTTTTGCATCTCATTCTCGTGCGACATTTCAACGCGCTTTCTGCGCCCAAAGGATGGCGCGAATGAAGAGATGACCACCTCTCCCGCCCGTCGTTACAGCCTTGTCAAAGTCATAGAAACACAGTATAATGTGATCGGCAAGCACAATGGGACTCTAGCAAGTGTCGATGTAGCAGGGAGGCACGCCCTATGAGAACGATGGCAATTCCTCAGGAGCCACAACGATACTGGGATGACCTGCGCTGGGCCCGCGAACACAGCGCGGAGCTCTATCGTCGGTTCGGGGCCGATAGCCCCGAGGATGGCAACATCTGGATCGCCATCTTCAACCAGGAAGTGGTGGCCGCCGGCCCCAACCTGGCGGAGGTGGAACGGATAGCCGCCGAGAAAACCGACCGGCCGCCTGAAGAAATCCCGGTCAAGTTCATCGCCAGTGCCGCCGCGATCTATGATCAGATTGCATTTTGAGAGCCAGGAACTCGTCAGCCCCAGGTACGGGACCCGCCCGCTTACGATCATCAGGCTGCTGGCTGGCGTTCGATTCGTACAGGCAGACGGCCGGCTGAGCAAGCCCCTGGAGGCAATCGTGGATACTGGGGCGCATACCTCTGTGCTTCCCATTAGCCTGTGGGAACGGCTGGCGGTGGAGATCGAAGTGGAAGCAGCTCCGCTGATCGGTATCAATGATCGACCAGAATGTCAGATTCCCGCCTCCCTGGGCCAAATCCGGTGCGTTCTGACCGACGAGACCGGCCAGGTCAGCCCAGAACTTTGGATTCTCTGCTTCCTGGCCCAGACTGACCGCGTTCCGATCATCTTGGGCTTCGCTGACCTGCTTTCCCGGTTCGAGGTTTGCTTTAACTACAACACCGGAGAGGCTTTCGCTGAAGCTAATGCCTAACCCGGGACCTGGTTCCTGCACCGGATAAGCTCCTTAACAGTCATCGCCGCCGATTACTACCGGGTCAAGGACATTCTCTATCTGCGTCTTCTCCCCCCTGCAAAAAGTCGCCGAGGATTTCTTCGTCTGCTTCGACCGGGATGCCCCCCAACGCATCGTCGGCTTCGAAGTGCATTACTTCAGCCTGTTGGATGGCGACCTGGATGACCCCGCATTGGCCCCCTTCCTGGCAATGCGATTCGACGTGGTGGATGCACCTCTTCGAAATGCGTCCTTGCGAGTTTACCAGGGCGCGGTGCGCCCTTCGCCAAGACAAAAACTGTCATTCCGAGGAGCGGTTTTTGCGACGAGGAATCTCGTTTACGGTGAACGAGACCCTTCGCTTCGCTCAGGGTGACAAGTTTCTGAGTAGACATCTTGCTCTGGGCGCACCGCCAGCTCACGTCTTTGCCGTCCCCTCCCTCTCTTCCATCCTAGTCTTTCCCTGCTCCACGCTCTGCGGCCGCACCAGCGAGATGAACGCCTCCTCCAGGCGGGGCCGGGCTGGCCGCGCATCGTGCACGGCGACGCCGGCTCCCTCCATCGCCGCCACCAGCCGGGGCAGCGCCTCGGCCGCGTCATCCACGAAGGCGTGGAGTAGCTCGCCGTAGGTCTGCACCTCCCGCACGCCGGGCACCGCCTGGACGATGGCCTCGGCCGCCCGCACGTCGGCCGGGCGCAATGCCAAGAGCTGACCCTCGACCATGTTCTTGATGGCGGCCGGCGTGTCGCAGACCATCAGGCGGCCCTGGTACATCAGCCCCACCCGGGTGCAGCGTTCCGCCTCGTCCATGTACGGCGTGCTCACCACCACCGTCACGCCTTGCAGGTGCAGTTCCAGCAAGATGTCCCAGAACTCGCGGCGCGAGACCGGGTCCACGCCGGTCGTCGGCTCGTCCAGGAAGACGATCTCTGGCTGGTGCAGGAGCGCGCAGGCCAGGGCCAGCTTCTTCTGCATCCCGCCGGAGAGTTGGGCGGCCCGACGGGTTCGGAACGCCTCCAGCCGCGAGAAGCCCAGCAGCCGATCCACACGCACTTTCCGCTCCGGCCCGCCCAACCCGAACACATCGGCGAAGAAGCCCAGGTTCTCGTCTACGGTCAGGTCGCGGTAGAGGCTGAAGGTCTGGGGCATGTAACCGATGTGCTGCTTGAGGGCCGCCGCCTGGCGCACCGTGTCCAGGCCGGCCACGCGGGCTGTGCCCGATGTGGGCCGCAGGAGGGCCGTCAGCAGGCGCAGCGTGGTAGTCTTGCCGGCCCCGTCCGGCCCCACCAGGCCCAAGACCTCGCCCCGGCCCACCGTCAGGCTCAGGCCCTCCACCGCCGTCACCATCGCTCCGTGCGGCCGGCGTCGAAAAACCTTCGTCAGTCCTTCCGCCTGAATCACCGCGCCCGACGTTTCATCCTTCATCCTTCCATCCTTCCGCCTTCATCCTTCACTCCAGCCGCTTCGCAAACCGCACCGAGGCCAGCGTCAGCACCAGCGGCCCAAAGATGCACAGGGCTGCCACCTGCTCCCACAGGGCCGGCAGACCCACGCCTTTCAGAATGATCCCACGAATGATGATCAACAGGTAGCGCATGGGGACAGCGTAGCTGATCGCTTGCAGCCACCAGGGCCAGGCATCAATGGGGAAGAAGAACCCACCCAGGAAGATAGAGGGAAACGCCGTCAGGAACGTCAGGAACATAGCTTCCTGCTGGGACTTGCTCACCGTGGAGATGAGAATGCCGATACCCAGCGAGGTCACCAGGAACAGGGCCGACAGCGTCAACAGCAGCGGCACACTGCCCCGGATCGGCACGCCGAACCACCACACGCCGATCGCCAACACCTCCAACACCACCAGGAAGGCCACCACCACGTAGGGCAGTGTCTTGCCGACGACCAGCTCAATGCTGCGGATGGGCGTCACCAGCAATTGTTCGATGGTATTCTGCTCCCGTTCGCGCACGATGGCGAGCGAGGTGAACAGCGTGGTGAAGAACTGGAGCACCATGCCGATGATGCCGGGGATCATGAAATTGGTGCTCTTCATCTCCGGGTTGTACCAGACCCGGGGCCGCACGTCAATGCCCGGCGCGCTCGCCGCACTCACCCCCAGCCGGGTCTCGATGAGCTGGACCGACTGGGCCTGGCCCACGCCCAGGGCCGCCTGGTACGCGGCCGTCGCCACGGCCGGGTCAGAGCCGTCAATGACAAAGGCCACCTGGGCGCGGCCGGTCTTGAGCAGGTCGCGGCCAAAGCCGGCCGGGACGATCAACCCGGCCCGCACCTGTCCGCCCTCGATCCAGCCGGCCAGTTGCGCCTCGCTCTCGGCGGCGCGGGCGAGGCGGAAATAGGCCGAGGCCCGGAACGCCTCCACCAGCCCCCGGCTCTGCGCGGTCCGGTCCCAATCCAGCACCGCGATGGGCAGGTACTCGATGTCGGTGGTGGCCGCGTAGCCCAGCAGCGTGAGCTGGACGATGGGCATGAGGAAGATGATCCCCAATGTACGTGGGTCGCGGATGATGTGCAGGAACTCTTTGTGCGTGATGGCCCAGAGTCGTTTGAGCATGGCTATCCCTCCGGCTCCAGCAAGCCATAGAGCAAGATGTCCAGAAGCGCGTCCAGGCTCCCCGGCTCATCCAGGACGACCGGCGTGTGCGCCAGGAGGCGGTTGAAGAGATGGTGGGTGAACACCAGGCCCACGAACGAGCGGAGCAAGATCAGCGGCGACAGGGGGCGCAATCGGCCCTCGGTCGCCATCAGCCGTTGGGCGAAGGCAAACATGTGGGGAGCGAACGTCTCGACGAGTTCAGGCAGGTGCCGGCCCTCGAACTCGACCAGCTCGATGAACATGAGGTTGAACACCGGGTTGAGGGATTGGGGATCGTCTTCCAGCACACTGATGAACCGGTGGGCGGCGGCGCGCAATAACTGCTCAAAGGTCTCGCCCTCCAATTGGGTCAACGTGGGCAGGATGGTGCTGAACGGGTGTTTCTCGCGGAGCACGGTGGTGAACAACTCTTCCTTGCTGGCAAAGTGCCGGTAGATGCCGGCCACGGTCAGCCCCACGGCCTCCGCGACCTGCCGCATGGAGGTCCCGTGGTAACCCTGGGTGGCGAACTGGCGAGCTGCCGCCTCGATCAGGGCGGCCCGGGTGCGTTCACCTTTGCTCAGTTCCTCTTCCATCACGACCGATCCAAAAAAGTTAGTGAACGTTCACTAACTATTTTACCAGACTGATCGAGTTTTGTCAAGCCCGGTTCAGCCAGAATAATTGTAAGGCCCCCTTCGATGGAAGGGGGCCTTGGGCAAGTGTGGCGGGCTGGAGTTCTCGGTTATCGTGGTGTGTCCGGCGCCAGTATTTGACCCCGCCAGGAGACCGGCGGAAGTATCTCGGCCTTTCAGCTCGGTGGTTCGTTCAACCCGCGTTTCCCTCTATGTCCAATGTTCGTTTACCCTCAGAAGGGAGTTGGAGCGTGTCCTCGCCGATGATGTAGAAGGTGCGTTCCTGGCCGGGCAGCCGGTTCAAGGGCCAGGGCGTGGGACTGCCATAGCTCAGGCCTGGTGGCCCCCCCGACGTCACCACTACCACCGGCGGTGATGCGCGGTGGGTCTCCCTGGCCACCTCGCTTTCGCGCTGGGTTGGCAGCCGCCCCAATAGCAGCAACAGGCCCAGACTCACCGGCACACTGGCGATCACGCCGCAGACCACGCCCACCACCACGGCCATCGCCTCTGTGCTCAGTCGTTGCCCCACCACAATCGCCAGGACGACTACGAACAGGATCGCCAACAGCACGAGTACTTGTTTCAATGATCCCCCTCCAGCGAATGCGTAACGTGTAATGATGAGTGCGGTAGGCCGTTCATCCCGAAATCGTGACTGCTCAGCCTACCCTCCCGCAGGTTGCTGGGAACCGAGTTTCTGTCTGCGTGCTGTCTAGGGGCGTGATGGGCCGCCGCGAAAACTCACGAACCTGCGGGAGGGTGAGTAATTACCCGAAATCCACCCTCTCCTGCGTTTGCTGGCCCTCCGCGTTCCGCATTCCGAACTCCACCAGGCCCAGGCTGACGGCCATCGCCCGTAAGGCTGCCCCATAGCCGGCCAGGTAAGCCACGTCGGTGGCGTCTTGCAGCCCGCGTTGGTCTGCCAGCAAGCGCACACCTTCGCCCAAACCCTGCAAAATATGGATCAGATCCTCGCTGAACCACACACCCAGGCCCATGTTCCTCACCTCATCACGAACCGTTTATTCGCTATTTCACGATCTGCCAGCCACATTGCGCTGCCGACCTTACTCGATGGCTCCAACCTTCCGTTCCCGTGGCCTGGAGAGGGGATCTTGGGCGTTCCTCCTGGATGACTTGTTGTACCAGGTCTCGTAAGCTGGCCGGGTCCTCGTAAGCGCCCTGGAAACGGACTATCGTGCTGCCGCTGACTAATAAAAAGTCGCCCCGGCCCAACAGGCTCTCGGCTCCCAGACCGCCCCGCCCGGCCGCCACCCGCGCGTCGGCCGCGCTGGCGACCCGGCCCACGATGCGGGTGGGAAAGTTGGCCTGCACCAGGCTGCCCACGGCGGCCACGGTGGGCTTTTGCGTGGCGGCCACCACGTGCAGCCCCACGCCCCGGCCCCGGCCCACCAGCCGGGCCAGGGCCTCCTGGGCCTCACTCCCGGCGGTCGCCACTACGTCCGCCAGTTCGTCAATGACCACTACAAGCCGGGGATAGATCACCTGGCGTCTGGCTCGTTCCTCCAGTTTCGTCACCAGGCCGGCCAGGGCTTTGCCGCTGGCCGCCGGCTCGGTGACCAACTCTCGGACGTGGGGGAGCGGTGCCAGTGCGCCCAGGCCCCGGCTCTGGGGATCAAGAAGCACCATCTGCAAGGCCGCTGCCGGGTTGTGCCGGGCCAGGGACAGGATCATGGTTTGCAACAGAGCGGTCTTGCCGGAGCCGGTGGTGCCGGCCACCAGGACGTGGGCCACGTCCGGGCTGCTGAGGCGCAGGCCCAGAACCCGCCCCTCCTCGTCCAGGCCCAGCAGGGCGGTTTCTCGGGGCACTGGCCCGAAGAGCCGCTCGATGGTCCGCAACTGCACGGCCGGGGCGTCCGAACGTGGCAGTTCCAGGACCACCTGACCACCCTGGCGGGTAACCCGGCAGGTTGGGGCATTCAGGGCCAGGGCCAGTTCCTCGCTCAGGTTGACCAGGCGGCTGACGCGCACGCCGGAGGCCGGGTGCAGGTAAAAGCGCACCAGACGCGGCCCGACCGTGCCGCCGGTCACCGGGGCCTGCACGCCATGGCTCCACAGCACCCACTCGATAGTGTCTGCCTGTCGCTCCAGAAGATCACGCATAGCCCTATCCCTGGGTCTCACCGGGTGCGGCTGCCAGCTTCTAGTCTTTTAGAACATATGTTCTAATCCTATTATACTGCCTGACCAGATCTTTGTCAAGGGCATGAGCCTGACATCCGTGCGTAAAATTAAACGCATGAGGGTCCTGTCCCACTCCCCACTTCGTCGCCGCTACGCGATGCGGGGAGAGGGAAAAGAATGTCCCGTAGGGGTTTTTGCAGCGGCTTCGCCGCCGCAAAAACCCTCACAAAGGTTTGGGGCAGGTTCCACGCCACTGGACAACAAAAGCCCCGACTGGCGTCGGGGCTTGGACGTTAAAACGGCAATTCGTTCTCCTCCAGGTCTGGTGGTGGCTCACCCTCTACTTCCGGGGCCTCGGCTGCAGCCTCGCCACGCCCGGCCAGGAAACGCACGTTAAGGGCGTTGATCTCGAAAGAAGCACGTGGCTTGCCATCGTTGCCGGTCCAGACGCGCGGTCCGCCGGTCTCCGGGTCTGGACGCAGGCGTCCTTCCACCAGAACCGGCCGACCTTTGGTCAGGTACTGATTGCAGATCTCCGCTTGTTTACCCCAGGCCGAAACCCGGAACCAGACAGTCTCTTCTTGTTGATTGCCTTCCCGATCCGTCCACCGGCGCGAGGCTGCCACACTAAAGTGGGTCACGGCCTGACCGGTAGGGGTATAGCGCATCTCTGGATCCCGTCCCAAATATCCCGCGATGATGATCTTGTGGTACATTTGCGTCTCCTTTCCTCGGCCTGTTATAGAAACTCGTTCAAGATTTGGTGATGATATTATACAATAAATGAGCGACTTTGTCCAGACTCAGTTAACATCCGTGCGTAATTAAACGAGGCCTGGTCATAAATCACAATGCTGGGGGCTTGCCATCAGGCACTTAATCCTGTATCATTGGGGTCGTGTGATTACTCTTGACGAGGAGGGACTACCCCATGATACGCGATTCGCTCCTGGTGGA
>Ga0209101_1000410_pt1 | contig 35358 bp, 26 predicted proteins | sample ConPoolayeCmetaG_FD_185481 | JGI IMG/M metagenome (GOLD analysis project Ga0209101, IMG submission 185481) | Hot spring microbial mat communities from California, USA to study Microbial Dark Matter (Phase II) - Cone Pool mat layer C metaG... ...
ACCGCGGCACGGAGCGCTGTCGCCCGGGCGAGCGGCGGCGCGAGGGGGGCGGCAATGAGCGCAGCTTCCACCGTCGCCCGCGGCGCGCCCTCGAGGGCTGCGGCGGCCTCGCGCAGGGCGGCTGCCGCGGAGTCGGCCTCGGCCGTGGCCAAGGCCGCGAGCGGCTCGATGCGGTCGCGCAGATTGTGAAGGATGTCGATCGCGGCGAACAGCTGGCCCCGGGCGAAGCGCTCCTGCACGGCCGGGAGGACCGTGTCGCGCAGGGTGCGGATGAGCCCGTCAATCGCGGTGTCGAGCGCGAGGTGGGGCATTGCCGTCAGGCCGCCGCGAGCCAGCCGCGCAGGCTCCCGAGCATCGCGTAGAGGTAGGGCAGCTGGTTGTCGAAAATCGCCATGCGGAGGTCGGTGGTACGGCCGTCCTGGAAGGCCCGCAAGCCTGTCAGCATGATGGTGCTCATCTTGACGAGCGCGAGCACGCTCCAGAATCCGAGCCGTGCGGCATCCGCCCGATGGCCGGTTGCCGCCTCCCAGCGGGAGACAAATTCTTCGGGTGGGCACAGGCAGGAGGCCAGGGGAGTCCCCGCACGCCACAGGGGCGAGATGCACCACGCGACGTCCTCGAGCGGATCGCCGAGATGCACCATCTCCCAGTCGAGAATGCCCGTCAGGCGGATGCTGCCCGGCTCGCGGACGACCAGAAAGTTTCCGAGACGGAAATCGCCATGGACGAGCGTGACGACGGGCACGGCCGGGACGTGTGCACGCAGCCAGTGCAGGGCTTCGGCGAGCGGGGGATCGAGCGCGAAGCCGGTCGCGGCGAGGCGGGATTCCCAGCGGGTCAGCTCGCGCTGCGCGGCGTCGGGTCCGGGATCGCCGAGGAAGTCGAGGCCGCGGGCGCGCCAGTCGATGGCATGGAGGCGCGCGAGGGTGTCGATGACGGCAGGCAGCAGCTGCGCCCGCTCGGCGTCGTCGAAGGGGCCCTGGCCGCTCGGCCCGGGCGCGGGCACCGGTACGTCCCCGGCCAGCCGCTCCATCACGTAGAACGGCCGCTCGAGCACCTGCGGATCCCGCTCGAACCACGGCGTGGGTGGGGAGGGCAGGGGATCGTCGGAGAGGGCGTGGAGGACGCGAAACTCGGGCTCGAGGTCGTAGGGCTCGAGGAGCCCGGCGATCGGTTCCCGCTTGGCGACCCAGCCTTGGCGGATCGTGCGACCGTCGCGCGTCACGTCCGCCTCGACAACGAAGGTCTCCTGCGAGAAGCCCTCCGTGCTCCGCTCGCAGGCCACGACGCGGACCGCGGCTGCGTCGGGGAGGTGCGTGCGGAGGAAGTGCTCGATCCGGGGCGCCAGGGGATCCATCGCGGACGGGGTACTCCTCGAATCAGCGCACGAGCGTGCCGAGGGCCTCGCGGAGCAGGCGGCGAACGGGTCGCTCCCAGCGAAAGCTGACATGGCTGCCGTGATACCACTCGAGTCGCGGGCGGTCCCAGTGGCGCCACAATGCACACACGCCGTCGGCGGGCACCAGCCGATCGGCGGTGCCGGCGTATAGAAAGCGGCGCTCCCACGGGATCAGCGGCGGCAGGGAGAGGGGCGAGACGACGCGCAGCAACGCCTCGATGTGTTCCCAGGAGAAGCCGAGCCATTCGGACGATCGCACGAGGAAGGTCGGGAGATTGCGCCGTGCGATGGCCGTGTGGCTCGTCGCCGGAACGCCGCAGATGACCACGTCCAGATCTGCGCTGAGCCCGGCGAGGAGCGCCGCCGTGTAGCCGCCCAGGGAGAGCCCGTAGGCCCCGACCGCGGGCGCATCCCGTTCCTCGCGGAGCCAGGCCAGGACCCGGCGAATGTCCCAGGTCGCCTGAGCCTGCAGGTGCACGGTGTCCAGGTAATCGCCCGTGAGGAAGCCGTCGCCCGTGCGCCGGCCCCGTCGGCGGGGGCCGTGCAGCGGGAGCACAGGGAAGACGAGGTTCAGGCCGAGACGGTGGTGAAGCCAGTGCACGGGGAAGCCGGTGAAATCGGCGAGGGGAAACCCCATGCGATAGCCGTGGATGCAGACGAGCCACGGGCGGGGCGGGCCGGGGTGTTCCAGCACCCAGGCGTGGGCCGTCCGGTTGGCGAGGTAGCCGAGCCACCGCTCGCGGCCGGGCTCGCCCTCGGCGGGCGCATACTCGCTGGCGAAGCGCAGATGCTGATACGCGATGCCGCGCGAGCGCGCGCGGCGCATGTCGAGCGGCTCGAGCGGCGGGGGATCGCCGTGGTAGCTCCGCGGGTCGGTGAGCCAGCCTCGCTCCGCGAGGAAGGCGACCGCGTCGCGCACCTCGCGCATCAGGCGGTCGAAGTCGCGGAGGAAGCTCAGGCGTAGCGAAAGCAGCTCGGATAGAAAGAACGCCTCGTCGAGGAGCATCTTCGCGAGCACGCCGAGGGACGGGGCAGGGCGGGGGGCCTCCCGGTCGAAGGGCCGCCCCGGGGGCGCGAGCCAGCGCGAGGCAATGACCCCGGGAGCGAGCGCGGAGCGCAGGGCGAGATCGAGCAGACCGGTCACGGTGGACCCACGGTAGCGCGAGGGCTCGGGGACGGACAAGGATTGGCGGTAGGTCCTCGGGTTGGGGGCAAGCGCCTGTAGAAATTCGGCACAAGCTGTTCGATTCCTTGACACAAGATCTCCATGGTGGAGACGATAGTCGCAGTGGCGAGGGAGCACGTGTCCTCGCGTGGGAGCCGGAGGCACTTGCTGGGAGGAGCCAGAGGACCGCACGAGGCAGGACGAGACGAGCCCGAGGCGATGCTCTCCATCGGGGCACTGTCCCGCGCCTCGGGGATTCCTGTCGAGACGCTTCGTACCTGGGAGCGGCGCTACGGCTACCCGATCCCTGAACGGAAGCCGTCGGGGCATCGGCGCTACGCGGTCGGGATCGTCCCGCGGCTGCGTCGGATGGCCGAGGCGATCGCCCGCGGCCACCGGGCGGGCGATGTCGTGGGGGCGAGCGACGAGGTCCTGGCGGCCCTGCTGCGCGCGTCAGGCGCGGTCGTGCCGTCTCCCTCTCCCCCCGCCGAGTCGCCGGCCGAGAGCTCGCTGTCACGGCTCCTGCAGGCCGTCGCCGAGCTCGACGGGCCCTGTCTGACCCGCTTGTTGCTCGCCGAGTACGCGCGCCTGGGCCCGCTCGCCTTTCTCGACACCCGGGTCGCCCCCCTCGTGCACGCGGTCGGCGAGGGATGGGCCGCAGGGCGGCTCGAAGTCCGTCACGAGCACTTCCTCTCCGAGCGGCTGAGCGACCTCTTGCGCTCCTTGCGTCTGCCGCACGAGGAGCGGGCCGAGGGTCCGGTCGTCCTCCTGGCGTCCCTGCCCGGAGAGATGCACGGGCTCGGGCTCCAGATGGCGGCGCTCACGCTTGTCGTGGCCGGCTGTCGGGTGCTGCTGCTCGGAACGGACGTGCCGGTGGGTCAGATCGTGTCGGTCGCCCGCGAGCAGGCCGTGCGGGCGGTGGCCCTGAGCGTGTCGCGGGCAACGGGCGGCGCCGGGATGGCGGCGCGCATCCAGGCCCTCCGAGGGGCCTTGCCGCGGCGGGTCGCCCTGGTCGTGGGAGGGGAAGGGGCCCCTCCGCCGGCGGTCGGCATCACCGTGCTGCCCGACCTCCCGGCACTCGACCGCTGGGCACGTCAGCTGTGCGCGGGCAGGTGAGGCGCCGATCTGGCGTACGGCATGGCGATTGCCGCGCCTAGCGAGGTGGTATGTCTGTTTCTAAGCTTCATCACCCCGTGACCCTTTGACTTCGCGAGTCAGGTAGACTATCCGTAATGAGCAGTTCGTCACTACGCGAAGAAAGGATAACCATGGCTGCAAAAGACGAGGTGTGGGTGCAGTTGGCGACGCGGATTCCGAAGACCCTCCACCGGGAGCTGAAGGTGCATTGCGTGCGGGCCGAAGAGTCGGTCATGTCCTTCGTCGTGAAGGCCTTGACCGAGAAGCTTGAGCGCGATGGGGGTCTGAGCAGCGCATCGTCCACGCGACGGGCGCGTAGCTGAGCCTCGACCAGGGGCCGCGGCCTGGCCAGGGTGGAGCCCGGGCGGGTTGCGCCGGGCCACCCCGGGGCCGCGGTCTGCTGGTCGCCGTGGAGGGCCTTGGCCTCCCGGGGGGCGGATCCCATGAGTGCAACGCCCCAGACATTGACCGCTGCGTTCCGGCGCACTGTCGAGAGCTGTCCAGACGCCCTCGCCGTGCGCACTCTGGACGGGACAGTCGCGCTTACCTGGGCCCGGTTGGCCCAGCGTGTCGACGCCGTCGCGGCAGCGATGCGGCGTCGAGGAGTGCGACGCGGCGATACCGTGGCGTTGCTTTTGTCGAACCGTCCCGAATTCCACATCGCAGATCTCGCTGCGGTGCGACTCGGAGCCGTTCCGTTCTCGGTGTATGCCACCTTGCCTCCCGAGCAAATGGCCTATGTTATGCGCGATGCCCAGGCTCGCATCGCGGTGGTCGAGTGTGGGTTCCTCGAGACGTTCCGGGCGGCACGGCGGTCTGTGCCGCACCTCGAGCTTGTCATCGTGGTCGATGATGACGCGCCGGATGACGGGGTCACCCTCGCCGCGCTCGAACACGAGGGCCGCGAAGGCCTGTCGAGCGAGGCGGCGTTGGAGCCCGAGCCCGAGGATCTGGTCACGCTGATCTACACCTCCGGGACGACCGGTCCTCCTAAGGGCGTACAGCTCACCCACCGCAACGTGCTGGCCCTCGCGCGAGCGCTCGAGCAGGTGGTGCCCTTCGAGCGCAGGGGACGCGTCGTGTCGTGGCTCCCCGCCGCGCATATCGCTGAACGGGCGGCGCACCACTACCTGCCAGTGATCTTCGGTTTGTCCGTCACGACCCTGCCGAACCCGCGCGACATTGTCGCCGCGTTGCCCCGGGTTCGTCCGACGTGGTTCTTCGCTGTCCCACGCATCTGGGAGAAGATCAAGGCGGGTCTGGAGGCGCGAATCATGGGCCTGCCTGACGAGCAACGCCGCCAGGTCGAAGAGGCCCTGTCTGCTGCGCGGGAGAAGGTGCGCCTGGAGCAGGCGGGGCAACCTGTGCCTCCGGCCATCGCTGCTCACGTGGCCCGTGCCGATGAAGCGCTGTTCGCGGGGTGGCGTGCCATGCTCGGACTCGACGAGGTGCGTGTCGTGAATGTCGGCGCGGCCCCGACGCCTCGTGACGTCCTCGAGTTCTTCCACGCCATGGGGCTTCCGTTGTCGGAGATCTGGGGGCTCTCGGAAACTACCGGTGGAGCCACCACGGCGCCGCCCGGGAAAATCCGCATCGGCACCGTCGGCCTGCCGCTCCCCGGCATCGAGATTCGGCTCGCCGAGGACGGGGAGGTCCTCGTGCGCGGCGATACCGTGATGGCGGGCTATCGCAACCTCCCAGAGAAGACCCGCGAGGTCCTGAGCCCCGAGGGATGGCTCGCGACGGGGGACATTGGGGCAATCGACGCCGATGGCTACCTGCGCATCGTCGATCGGAAAAAGGAGATCATCATCAACGCGGCGGGCAAGAACATGTCGCCGGCCAATATCGAGAGTACGCTCAAGGGCGCCTGTGCGCTGCTCGGGCAGGCGGTGGTCATCGGCGACGGTCGCCCCTACAACACGGCCTTGGTCGTTCTCGATCCCGACGCGGCCTTCGCCTGGGCGGCCCGGCACGGGCTCGAACCCCGTTCGCTCGAGGAGCTCGCCCGAGAACCCGCGCTTGTGGAAGCGGTGCGGGTGGGTGTGGAAGCGGCGAATGCGCGCCTGGCGCGTGTCGAGCAGATCCGACGCTTTCATATCGTGCCGGGCGAGTGGATGCCGGGCGGCGACGAGCTCACCCCGACCATGAAGCTCAAGCGCCGACCGATCCTGGAGAAGTACGCGCGCGAGATCGAAGCCCTGTACGCGCAATGAGCGGCGTCCTGCTCGCGACGACGTGTTTGACACACCGCCGTGGATAGCGATAGCCAGTGCTTCTTTTTGTAGCTGGCCAGGCCTATGGGATCTCTCGTCGAGTACCGCTGTCCCGCGTGCCCCTACCGCTCCGGCATGCTCCGCCTCGGCTGGGGCAAGGCCGGCCGCGCGGAATACTGGGGTGGTCTGGCCGCGTGCCCGGCATGCAAGACGATCCTTTGCCTGAATCTGTCGGACACAGGGGTAGATCGGCGCGACCGGCGCTGCAGCGAGTGCGGTGGGCCGGTCCGACTTCTCGAGGGCATCGCCGAGCGAATCGCGTGTCCGCGTTGTGGCGCGGATCTGGTGGCGGAGCGCCAGGGGAACTGGTCCTGAGCGAGAGGGACGCCCTCGAGCGCTCCTCTGCTCCACCGGGCGGGGCCTGGGCCGGCATGGGCTTCGCGGCTGTGTTGCTGTTCTTCTACCTCGTTGCGGGGCCGACGGGGAGCGGTGGGCGGCTCGTTGCAGCAGGCAGCGCCGACGCCGGCGCCATCCTCCGGGGATCTCCCTGGCGAGCGGTCACGGCGCTCACCTTGCACACGGACAGCACGCACCTCGTCGCGAACATGGTGGCGGGCGGGCTGCTCGTCGGCGCGGCCGGCTGGACCTTCGGGGGAGGACTGGCGTCGCTGCTAGTCATCGCGACAGGAGCGATGGGCAACGCAGCCAACGCCGCGTTGCGAGGGCCGCCGCACGTCGCGGTCGGGGCCTCCACGGCAGTGCTGGGGGCTGTGGGAGTGCTCGCGGGGAGCGCGGCCGTGCGGGCGCATCGGGCCGAGGGTGCGGCGAGACGCTGGGGCTGGTGGGTGCCGATCGCTGCCGGCTTCGGGCTGCTCGCCGTCTTCGGGGCCGACGCCCGCTCCGATCTGGGGGCGCACCTCTGTGGCTTTGTCGCGGGCGTCGGCGTCGGCGCGCTGGTGGCCGGCGTGCACCCGGAGCCGCCAACGACCCGCATCCAGCGCACGCTGGCCGTCGCGGCCCTCCTCGCCCTAGGCGCGGCGTGGGGACTGGCGCTCGCGAGCTGACGGCCGCCGTTCCGCGCGAGTGTTCCCGGCCCCGACCGGTCGTCAAACCCCCGGCAGCTCGCTCGCCGCGAGGCGTTCGCCGAACAGCATGCCCTTCTCGCGCCAGAGGTGCTCGGTGCGGCCGGTGATCAGCCCGAGCCGCTTCAGATTCGGCACCACCGTGTGCATGTAAGGCTCGCTGTTGAGATAGGCCCACTGCTCGTTGCCGTGCATCATCTGCACGACGTTCTCCGGATCGAGGCCGTATTTCGGCCCGAGCACGTGCAGCATGTCGAGCTGTTGATTCGCGTTGAGGGTCTCGAGAATGCCGTAGGCGAAATCCTCGAGCTCGATCATCGTCTCCGGAGACGCCTCGCGGACGAGGCGCCGCATCGAGAGCACGCCGAACGCGGCGTGCCGAGCCTCGTCCTGGTGGACCCGCGTGATCATGTCGTTGATGAGGGGATGCCGGCTGGCCCGCTTGACGAGGTCCATGATGCCGACCGCCATGCCCTCGAACAGCGTCTGCATGCCGAGCACCTTCGTTTCCCAGGTCGGGGCTTCGAGCAGGCGATCGAGCAGCACCTTCAAGGTCGGATCGATCGGGTAGATGGTCCCCATCTTCCGCTGCAGGAACTTGGAGAACACCTCGACGTGGCGCACTTCGTCGATGACCTGCGAGCCGGCGTACCACTTCTGGTCCATGGTCGGGACGCAGTTGACGAGCTGTCCACAGAGCTGCATGGCGGCCTGCTCGCCGTGGAGAAGCTGCGAGAAGAGATGGGCGAGCTCGTCCCAGGCCGCGTCACGACAGGTCTGTTCGTCGGCGCCGAGCGCGCCCAGCACCGTGCCAAGTAGGGAGCCGCCGACGGGCTCGACGATCCATTCGTCCCGCCGCATGGGGAGGCTCCAGTCGAGATCCTCCTCGGCGTTCCACTGGCCCTTCTTGCCGCGTTCGTAGAGCGCCCGTAGCTCTTCGACCTCGCTCCCGTATTCCCAGGTCCAGTGCAGCTCGAGCGGGACATCGACGTCGAGCTGTCGGCGAAGCCGGGCAATCTGGTCCTCGTCCACGAACTCGACGACCTCGAAGTCGCCGATGTGCCGGCGATTGGCAGCGAGAATGGGTTCCATCAACGATTCCTCCTCAGTCGGGCAGTCGACACGGGTGCGGCGAGCAGTCCGCGCCGCACCAGCGCCTTCAGCTCGTTCTTGCGTCGGCGCACTTCGCTCGGCGCGAAGACGGAGCGCCCGCACAGCTCCTCGCCGAACTCGCCAGAGGCGAAGTGGAAGACCGCAGCGCCGATCAGCGTTTGCAAGGTGTGCGAGACGCTGGCGGGCCGGAAGGCGCCTGAAAGCATGCCCTCGCGCAAGAGCTGCGAGGCAGCGCTGACCATATGGCGGAGGGCGGCATTGGCCTCGGCCTCCTCCGGGGTGTCTCCGGCCAGCTCGTCGTCCTCGAAGAGCGAGCGCAGCAGCAGGCGCGCGTAGCTCGGATTGGCGGCGAGCACGTCCACCACCGCATCGATCCAGCGATCGAGCCGCTCTTGCGGAGTCGTCGCGGCCACCACGGCCGCGCTCACTGCCTGGTCGATATGGCCGAGAATCCGCGCCACCACCGCGGCATGAAGTGCGGTCTTGCTCCGGAAGTGATGGAACAGCGACGACTTGGACAGCCCGACTGCCTCGGCCACCTCGGCGAGACCCACCCCCGCGTAGCCGCGGCGGGCGAACAGGCGCTCCGCGCAATCGAGGATCTTGTCGCGGGCACTCCGGGGATGGACGAGGGGCTCGGGCATGGGCGATCGATAGAAGGCGCTAATCGACGACTCCACACTAGCTAACCGACCGACCGGTCGGTTGTCAAGGCAGCGCCGCGGCCCCGGTCCCGTGTGCGCCCGGCGGGGGATTCTGCTAGGCCACGGCGAGCGCATGCCTGGGGTCGCTGTCGTCGCCGAGGATTGTTCCGCCCTCAGCGCGGTCGTGCGCGCGGCGCTGCCGCGCTTCGGACTCGATGCCGAGCTGCCGCTCGCGGTGATTCACCAGCGGGAGAATGCGGTCTTTCGCCTGGGCGCGGCCGAGGCCCCACTCGGCGTGGCGCGAGTGCACCGCCGAGGCTACCGGACGTCGGTCGAGATCCGGTCGGAGCTGGCCTGGATGGAGGCGCTGCGCGAGGCCGGTGTGCGTACGCCGCCGGTGCGCCGTGGCTGCGACGGTGACGGCGTTCAGACGGTCGCCGCGCCCGGCAGTGCCGAGCTGCGGGATGTGACGGTGCTCGGCTGGCTCGATGGGACGACCCTCGAGGAGGATGCCTCGCAGGAAGCCTATCGCCTGATCGGCCGGACCTCGGCATCGATCCAGGCGCACGGCAGACAGTGGGCGCCGCCGCCCTGGTTCTCCCGGCCGACCTGGCATGTCGATGCGTTGATCGGGCGGGACGCGCTCTGGGGAGACTACGCGGCCCTCGAGGTGCTCTCGGCTGCACAGCTCGAGCTCATGCACCGCGCGGCGGCCATCGTCCGCCGGCGGCTCGACGCCTTCGGCCGCGGGCCCGATCGCTTCGGCCTCACGCACGGCGATCTCATGCCGGACAACATCCTCATGGTCGACGGCGCACCGGTGGTCATCGACTTCGACGACAGCGGCTACGGGTGGTATCTGTACGATCTGGCGACACTGCTCGCCGTCAAGGTCGGTGCGCCGGACTACGAGCTCGTCCGGGAGGCCTGGCTCGCGGGATACCGCGAGGTCGCTGCGCTGCCCGAGGCGCATCGTGCGCTGATCGACACGCTGGTGATGGCCCGCCTGCTGCTCGGGCTCGGGTGGATGCACACGCGGCGCGACACGCTGCTCGCCCAGCAGTTCACGGACATGACGGTCGCGCTGGCCTGCTGGCAGGCGGAGCGCGTGCTGGCGGGGGAGGCCTAGGCAGCCGTGACCCCCGAGAAGCGTCGCGTGCTCGATCTCGCCGCTGCGCACGTCTGTCCGGGGCGCGTGCGGACCTTCGAAGCGCTCGGCATCGACCTCGTGATCGGACAGCGCGAGGGTTACCGCTTCCGGGACCTCGATGGGCGCGAGTTGCTCGATTGCCACCTGAACGGCGGGGTGTTCAACCTCGGACATCGCCACCCCGAGCTCGTCGCCGTCCTGCGCGACGCGCTCGACGAGCTGGATGTCGGCAATCACCACTTTCCCAGCCGGGCCCGGGCCGATCTGGCGGCAGCGCTCGCGGCCAGCATGCCCGGGGACTTGCCGTACGTGGTCTTCTCGCCGAGCGGTGGAGAGGCGATCGACGTGGCCATCAAGACCGCCCGCCACGCGACGCGGCGGCGCACGGTTGTCTCGATTCGCAAGGGGTATCACGGACACACGGGTCTGGCACTCGCTGCGGGCGACGAGCGCTTCAGCGCCATGTTCCTCTCCGAAGGGCCGCCGGGGGCCTTCGTGCAGGTCCCGTTCAACGATCTGTCGGCCATGGAAAGCGCGCTGGCGGGGCGGGACGTCGCTGCCGTGCTCCTGGAAACCATCCCCGCCACCTACGGGTTTCCGCTACCCGCTCCCGGCTACCTGGCCGGCGTGAAGCGCCTCTGCGAGCGCTACGGAGCGCTCGCAGAGGCGCTTCACGCCGGCCAGGTAACATCGCCGACGAGGTGCAGACTGGTCTCGGTCGTACCGGCCGCCTCTGGGGAGTGGAGTGCTTCGACGTCGAGCCCGACATCCTGGTCACCGGCAAGGGACTCTCTGGGGGGCTCTATCCGATGTCGGCGACCGCCCTGAGCCGGCGGGTCGCCGGCTGGCTCGACGAAGACGGGTGGGGACATGTGTCGACCTTCGGGGGCGCCGAGCTCGGCTGTCCGGTGGCGATGCGCGTGCTCGAGATCACACAGCGGGCGGAGACGCGCGCCAACATCGACTGGGCAGCCGCCTACCTCGCCGAGGGACTGGCCCGGCTCCAGCGCAGCGTTCCCGAGTGGCTCGTCGAGGTGCGCCAGCAAGGCCTCGTGATCGGGCTGCGCTTCGCCGACGATCGGGGCGGCATGGCGATGTCGCGCGCCTGCTTCGAGGCGGGGCTGTGGGCCATGTTCGCCGGCTTCGACATGGCCGTGTTGCAGTTCAAGCCTGGTCTGCTCGTCGACCGCAGCTTCTGCGACGAGGCGCTCGGCTGCCTCGAGGACGGCGTCCGGCGCTGTTTGGCCAGCTGCGGCTGAGGGCTCGCCCCTGGCGGGTGGCCCCAGGAGGGACTAGAGGGGGGTGGCGAAGGAGAAGGCGCCATGGCTCGCATCGCGAAACTGTTGCTCGGCTACGATGGCTCCACGGGTGCCGACGCGATGCTGGACGACCTGCAGCGGGCCGGTCTGCCCGAGGCGCTCGAGGCCTTGGTCCTCGTGGTGAACGAGGAGGAGGGCCTCGCCGCCGGTGCCGCCAGGCGCCTCGCGGCGACCTTCCCGCGATGGACGGTGCGTGCGGAGCACCGCACGGGCTCGCCCGCGCGCGTGTTGATGGATGTCGCGGACGCGTGGGAGCCCGATCTGCTCGTCGTCGGATCGCACGGGCGCTCGCTCGCCGGGCGGCTCTTGCTCGGGAGCGTGTCGCACAAGCTCGTGGTCGAGGCGCGCTGCTCGGTGCGCGTGGCCCGACCGGCGAGGCGGCCGGAGGACGGGCACCGGCGGCTCGTCGTGGGGACCGACGGCTCCCCCAACGCGCTCGCCGCGGTGGATATGGTGGCGTCGCGCCACTGGCCGCCCGGGAGCGAGGTGCGGGTGGTGCACGCGATCTGGCGTGATCCCGAGCCCGGCGAGACCGACGTGGAATGGCACGAGCACGTGGCGCTGGCTGCCGCCGAGCGTGCTGCCTGGCGCGAGCAGCATGGGCGGGCGCTGGCGGAGGCAGCCTGCGCTCCGCTGCGCGCGGCCGGCCTCGAAACCTCGCTCGTCGTCCGGGCCGAGTCGCCGAGGCGCCTGCTCGTCGAGGAGGCGGACGCCTGGCAGGCCGACAGCATCTTCGTCGGCGCGACGGGGCTGCGCCCTTTCGACCAGTTCCTCCTCGGCAACGTGGCGACCGGGGTGGTGATGAAGGCCGGCTGCTCCGTCGAGGTCGTGCGCGCGCGCGCGACGAGCTAGAGCCCGTGCGGGTGGCGGGGCGCAGGAGCGCGGAGGCAGAGGTGTGTTGACTGGTCCATCAGCCCTGCTTACTGTCGCGCGCCGTACTTTCCGGGCGCCGATGGACCTCGCGCTGGCAGGTGGCGGGCCAGGGGCCGCGAGCGGAACGCGCCAGCAGCGCTCGCGGCGCAGAGCGCCGGGCCAACGCGCTGACGATCGACGGAGGGCGGAGGAATGAGAATCGCGGTCCCCAAGGAGACCCGGCCGGGTGAACGGCGGGTCGCCCTGGTGCCGGAGTCGTGCAAGAAGCTCGTGCAGGCCGGCTTCAGCGTCGCCGTCGAGGCGGGGGCCGGGGCGGCCGCCTACTTCGACGACGAGGCATACCGGCAGGCCGGCGCGAGCGTCGAGGCCGATCCAGCCGCCCTGCTTGGTGAGGCCGACTTCGTGCTCAAGGTCAACCCGCCGGCGATCGACCCCGCGAGCGGACGGGACGAGGTCGGCTGGATGCGGCCGGGGACGTTCCTGCTCGCGTCGCTGATGCCCTTGCGGAACCTCGAGGCGGTGGAGGCGCTCGCCCAGCGCCAGATCACGGCCTTCTCGACCGATGCGATCCCGCGCACCACCCGTGCCCAGGCCATGGACACGCTGTCGTCCATGGCGAGCATCGCTGGCTACAAGGGCGTGCTGCTCGCGGCGATGGAGCTCAACAAGTACTTCCCCATGCTGACCACGGCCGCCGGCATGGTGTTTCCCGCCAAGGTCTTCGTCATCGGGGCAGCCGTGGCCGGGTTGCAGGCCATTGCCACGGCGCGCCGGCTCGGTGCCAACGTCTTCGCCACCGACGTGCGCCCCGAGGTGAAAGAGCAGATCGAGAGCGTCGGCGCCAAGTACGTCGGCATCGAGCTCAAGGAGAGCGCGGCCGCTGGGGGTGGCTACGCCAAGGAGCTCAGCGAGGAGGACAAGCAGCGCCAGCGGGTGCTGCTCGCGGAGCAATGCGCGGGCTCGGACGTCGTCATCACCACCGCGCTCGTCGGGGGCGTGTTCGCGCCCAAGCTCCTCACCGCCGAGATCGTCCGCCGTATGCCCGCCGGGGCCGTCGTCGTCGACCTGGCGGCCGACGGGGGAGGGAACTGCGAGCTGTCGCGTCCTGGCGAGACGGTCGTGGAGCACGGAGTGAAGATCCTCGCCCCCCTCAACCTGCCGGCGAGCATGCCTACGCATGCGAGCCTGCTCTTCTCGCGCAACCTGACGGCGTTCCTGCTGGCCTTCACCTCCGACAAGCGCTTCGTGCTCGACCTGAACGACGACATCCAGCAGGGCGCCTTGATCACTCACGAGGGCCGGGTGGTGCATGCGCGCACGCGCGATGCGCTCGAGGCCCGAGGAAAGGCATCGTGATGCGGCAGAGAACCATGACCCGAAGCATTCCCGGGCGGCGCGGCGCCCTGGGGATCGCGGCAGCACTCGGGGCGGCGCTCGTCCTGGGCGTGACGGGCACGAGCCTGGCGGCGGGCGGCAGTCACGGGGAGACGCGGCCGCTCGATCTGCCCGCCATGTTGTTCGTCTTCATGCTTGCGACCTTCATCGGCGTCGGGGTCATCCGCCGCGTGTCCCGCCTGCTGCACACGCCGCTCATGTCGCTGACGAACGCCATCTCGGCCATCGCGGTCGTGGGCGCCATCCTCGTCACCGGGCCCGACTACCCGGCGCACATCCGGCTGCTCGGGGCCGTGGCCCTCTTCGCCTCGATGACGAACATCGTCAGCGGCTTTCTCATCACCAATCGCATGCTGAAGATGTTCAAGACCCGCGAGGGCGGGCAGAAGGGGGGCCAGCCGTGAGCTATCCCCTCGTCCAGCTCTGTTACCTGCTCGCAACCGCGCTCTTCATCTTCTCGCTGCACTGGATGAACGATCCCAAGACCGCCCGGCGGGGTGTCTACGCCGGGGTGGCGGGCATGACGGTCGGGATCGGCGCCACCTGGGCGCAGCCGTCGTTCATCGTCAATCACGCCTGGATCTTCGGGGCGCTTCTCCTCGGAGCGCTGGTGGGCTGGCCGCTTTCCCGTGTCCCCCTCACGGCCGTCCCCCAGCGAACGGCGCTCTCCCACGCCTTCGGCGGGCTGGCTGCGGGGCTGGTGGGCACGGCGAAGTACTACCTCTGGTACAGCGAGGGCCCGGAAAATCTCACGGCCTTCCGCATGGTGGCGATCATCGCCGAGATCGTCCTCGGGTACTTGACCTTCACCGGCAGCCTGATGGCGGCGGGCAAGTTGCAGGAGATCCGCTGGATTCCGCAGCGCCCGGTCACCTATCCCGGCCAGAACATCGTCAATCTCGGCTTGCTCTTCCTCGCGGTCGGCCTCGGCGCGTACCTGGTCGTCGATCCCACCGCGGCTGTCGCTCCTCGGCTCTTCCCGGTGGTCATCGTCCTCTCGCTGCTGTTCGGGGTCCTGCTCATCATTCCGATCGGCGGAGCCGACATGCCCACGGTGATCTCGATCCTGAACTCGTACGCGGGGCTGTCGGCCGTGGCCATGGGCTTCGTGCTCGACAACAAGCTGCTCATCACGGCCGGCGCGCTGGACGGCTCGAGCGGCCTCATCCTCTCGATCATCATGTGCCGGGCCATGAACCGTTCGTTCACGAACGTGCTCTTCGGGGCCTTCGGGCAGGTGCAGGCGGCCGCCCTCCAAGGCGAGCAGAAGACCTACAAGGCGGAGACGATCGAGGGCGCGGCGCAGGTTCTCGAGCAGGCGAACCTCGTGGTGATCATCCCTGGCTATGGCATGGCGGTAGCCCAGGCCCAGCACAAGGTGCGGGAGCTGTACGATCAGCTGAAAAGCCGGGGCATCACCGTCAAGTTCGCCATTCATCCGGTGGCTGGACGCATGCCAGGCCACATGAACGTCCTGCTCGCCGAGGCCGAGATCCCGTACACGGACCTGGTCGAGATGGACGAGATCAACCCCGAGATGCCCCAGTGCGACGTGGCGCTCGTCATCGGTGCCAACGACGTGGTCAATCCGGCAGCGCGGACGGACAAGTCGAGCCCGATCTACGGGATGCCGATCATCGATGCCGACAAGGCGCGCACCGTCTTCGCGATCAAGCGCAGCAAGAACCCCGGCTTCGCGGGCATCGAGAACGAGCTCTACTTCGGCGAGCACACCTGGATGCTCTTCGGGGATGCCAAGGCGGTCGTGGGCGAGCTCGCGAAACAGCTCTCCGGCGGCTCGGGCCTGCACTGAGCCCGCGGTTCAGGACAGCAGGTAGCCGCGGGCCAGCGTCTCGAAGGCGGCGACCTCGGCTGCGCACCACGCCGCGTCTCGGCCGAGCTCGCGCCCCACGAGGGCGGCCACGCGTGGGGCCATGGCGATCGCCGCCCGCGCATCGAGGAAGAGCGCCCGGGTGCGCCGCGCGAGGACGTCCTCCACGGTACGCGCCATCTCCTCGCGCACGGCCCAGACGACCTCGGCGCCGGTGTACGGGAGGGCGGGGTGCAGCGGTGCGGCCAGCGCGGGATCGCTGCGCTGGATGGCGGCGATCGCCGGCGCATCGGCGCCGTACACCGCCAGCGGGCCGAAGCTGCTCGCGTCGGGGTGGGCGCCGTGGATGGCGAGCGTCTTCGTCACGCAGGGGCGATCGGGCAGACGCGCCAGGGTCGCCGCCTGATTCACGCAGTCCTCGGCCATGTTGCGGTAGGTGGTCCATTTGCCGCCCGTGATCGTGAGCAGCCCGCTCTGGTCGATATGGATGGTGTGATCGCGCGACAGCGCGGCGGTGTTCGTCGTGTCGCCGACCCGGACGAGAGGGCGGACCCCCACGAACACGCTCAGCACATCCTCGCGGGTGGGATCGTGCTCGAGATAGCGCGCGGCCGTCTCGAGCACGAAGGCGATCTCCTGCTCGAGCGGACGTGGCTCGAGTGGTGTGTCGGCGATGGGGGTATCGGTGGTCCCGACCACGGTGTGCCCGTGCCAGGGGATGGCGAAGAGCACGCGGCCGTCGCGCGTGCGCGGCACCATGATCGCGCTGTCCCCTGGGAGAAAGGACCGATCGAAGACGAGGTGAATCCCCTGGCTCGGGGCGATCATGGGCGGGAGGGCCGGATCGGCAAGCCGCCGCACCTGATCGCAAAACGGCCCTGTCGCGTTGACGACGACGCGAGCCCGGCAGCGCAGCAGCTCTCCCGTTTCGCGGTCGTGCGCCACCACGCCGTCGACGAAGTCGTCGCTGTCGCGCAGGAGGGCCGTCACCGGCGCGTAGTTGAGCAGGGTGGCGCCCTGCTCGACGGCGGTGGCCGCGAGGTTCACGAGCAGCCGGGCGTCGTCGAACTGGCCGTCGTAGTACACCACGCCCCCGCGGAGACCCTCGGTGGCCAGCGTGGGCAGCCGCTCGAGCGTTCGCTCCCGGGACAGGACGCGGGAGGGACCAAAGCCGTACTTCCCGGAAAGGAGATTGTAGAGCTTGAGCCCGAGTCCGTAGAACGGCGCCTCCCACCAGTCGTAGTTCGGCACGACGAAGGCGAGATCCTTGACCAGATGGGGCGCGTTCTGGCGCAGGAGCCCGCGTTCCTTGAGCGCTTCCATGACCAGCCCGATGTTCCCCTGCTCGAGGTACCGGACGCCGCCGTGGACGAGCTTCGTGCTCCGGCTCGAGGTCCCCTTGCCGAAGTCGGCCTGCTCCAGCAGGAGCACCGCGTAGCCGCGCGACGCCGCATCGAGGGCCACGCCCACCCCCGTGGCGCCGCCACCGACCACGATCAGGTCCCAGGGCTCGCGCCGGCTGCGCGCCCGGCGGAGCATGTCGCTGCGCTGCACGCTCGTCAGATGGCGCGCTCGCGCCCCTGCCAGTAGGGATCGCGCAGCTTGCGCTTGTAGAGCTTGCCGTTCGGATCGCGCGGGAGCGCGACGACGAAATCGATGGACCGCGGACACTTGTACCGCGCGAGCCGCACCTGACAGAAGGCGAGGAGCTGGTCGGCCAGGGCCGGGGTGGCCGCGACGCCTGCCACGGGCTCGATCACCGCCTTGACCTCCTCGCCCCATTCCTCGTTCGGAATCCCGAAGACCGCACAGTCGGCCACCTGCGGGTGCGCGAGGAGCACCGCTTCGACCTCGGCCGGGTAGATGTTGGCCCCGCCGGAGATGATCATGTCGATCTTGCGGTCGCGGAGGAACAGATAGCCATCCTCGTCGAGGACGCCGACGTCGCCCACGGTGAAGAACCCATCGCGACGGTTCGCCGCGGTCTTCGCCTTGTCGCCGTGATACTCGAACGCCTGGTTGCCGAGCGCGATGTACACGGTGCCGACCTGCCCTGGCGGCAGCTGCTGCCCGTCGTCGTCGTAGATCCGGATCTCCGACCCCGGCCAAGCGCGGCCGACGGTCCCGGGGCGCTCGAGCCACTCAGTGGGCGTGACGAGCGTGCCTCCGCCTTCGCTCGCGGCGTAGTATTCGTAGATGACCGGACCCCACCACTCCAGCATCCGCCGCTTCACCTCGACCGGACATGGCGCCGCTGCGTGGATCATGTGCCGCAGCGAGGAGAGGTCGTATCGGGATCGCACCGCCTCGGGCAGCGCCAGCAGGCGGTGGAACTGCGTGGGCACCATGTGACTCGTGGTCACGCGGTAGCGCTCGCACAGCTCGAGGTGCCGCTCTGGGGTCCATTTGTCGAGGAGGACGACCGTGTGCCCCAGATGGAGCGAGCAGCCGGCGAACATCAGCGGGGCGGTGTGGTACAGGGGCGAGCCGCACAGGTGCACGTTGTCGGCATGTGGCTGGATGCCGAACATGCCGAGGAACATCGAGAAAAAGGTACCGAGTAGATCGGGATCGACTGGGGCGAGCGGGCGCCGCACGCCCTTCGGCCGGCCCGTCGTCCCGGAGGTGTAGTTCATGACTGCGCCTGCCGTGCGCTCGGGTGGGGTCGACGCCGGCTGGCCGGCGAGCAGGGCGTCGTACCCGCAGAATCCCGGGATCGTGCCGACGGCCAGGCGCCCCTGGGGCGGCAGGCCGGCCTCGTCGGCGGCGGCGCGACACACGTCAGCAAAGCGCTCGTGCGCGACGAGGGCCTTGGCCCCGGAATCCTGCAGGATGTAGGCGATCTCGGGGGCCGTAAGATGGTGGTTGATGGGCACCAGGTAGTCGGCGGCGGCGCGACACACGTCAGCAAAGCGCTCGTGCGCGACGAGGGCCTTGGCCCCGGAATCCTGCAGGATGTAGGCGATCTCGGGGGCCGTAAGATGGTGGTTGATGGGCACCAGGTAGAGCCCGGCCTGCAGGGCCCCCAGATAGCACTCGATCATTGGCGCGCCGTTCGGCTGGACGGTGGCCAGCACGTCGCCGGTCGCGAGCCCAAGGGCGCGCAGACCATGGACCAGCTGATTCGCTCGGGCGAGCAGGGCACCGGCGGGGATGGCATGCTCCTCCGGAGTGACGAGCGCCACGTGGCCGGGATCGCGCTCGGCGAGACGCCAGAACCCGTATTCCGACATGCCTCGAGGCGGCTAGCATGCGCTTGCGGCGGACGCTACCGGTCGGACGCGGCGCAGCTGGGCCCGCACGACGTGCAGCAGGGTCCGGCGATCGACCGGGGCCGCGACGGCGTCATCGCAGCCTGCCTGCCGACACCGCTCGCGCTCGGCCGGCGTGGCCGCGATGCCGAGCGCAACGATGGGACCATCGTATCCCCCGGCACGCAGCCGTGCGGCCGTGGCCAGGCCATCGCTCCCTGGCAGATCGAGCCCGAGCAGCACGCAATCGATGCGTCGTCGGCCGCCGAGCACCTGCAGGCACGCCTCGACTCCCGAATCGACCGTTTCGACAACGGCCCCTGCCGTCTCGAGGTAGATCCGCAGCAGGTTGCGCAAGTCGGGCGCGCCCTCGGCGAGTAGGATCTGTCCCTCCAGCCGGAGCGGCGTGGTGGCCGAAGGCCGGCCCGGCTCCGCGCCCTTCGCTGCGAGCCGAACGACGTCGTCGATCGGGCCGGGATCGATCTGCACGCTGAAGGTGCTTCCCACCCCTGGCGTGCTGCTCACCGTGACGTCGCCGCCCAGCAGCCGCGCCAGCTCGCGCGAGATGGCGAGGCCAAGCCCACTGCCGCCCCCCACGCGTCGCTCCGCCGGGGGGGCCTGGGTGAAGGGCGTGAAGAGCCGTGCCATCGTCTCCGGGGCAATGCCTGGACCGGTATCGCGTACATCAATCAGTAGTCGCTGCGCGCCGGGGGCTCCGCCGAGCCGCACGCTAACGTAGACGCCGCCCTGCTCCGTGAGCTTGACCGCGTTGCTGACCAGGTTGAGCAGGATCTGGCGCAGCCGCGTCGGATCCACGAAGATCTGATCCGGCAGGGGCGCCTCGTATTCCACCTCGAGGGCGATGCCTCGCGCACGGGCAGCGGCGCCGAGGGAGGTGACGGCACCATCGACGAGCTCGCGCAGGGCGCACCAGCGGCGCTCGACCGCCAGCTTCCCGGCCTCGATGCGCGCCAGGTCGAGGACATCGTCGAGGACGCGCGAGAGGTGCTCTCCATTGCGCCGGATGGTTTCCCCGTGCGCAGCCCGTTCCTCGGCGGCGAGCGTCGGATCGGCGAGGATCTCGGCGAAGCCGAGCACGGCGCTGAGCGGTGTCCGGAGCTCGTGACTCATGCGGGCGAAGAAATCCGCCCGCGCCTGGGCGGCGGCCAGGGCAGCGTTCCGCGCACGCTCCAGCTCGGTGGTCCGCTCGGCAACGCGTGCCTCAAGCTCGTCGCGATGCGCCCGGACCCGCGTCTCGAGCTGCCGGCGACGGCGGTCGGTGGCGATCAGAAGCCCGAGCAGCGGGAGGATGACCAGGCCGGCGGCGAGCAGGAGCGTCCGCAGGACGATTCGCGTCGGCGCGAGGACGTCCTGGCGATCGATGGCGAGCAACACCGCTCGCTCCTGCCGCTGGCCATGGCGCAAAGGGGCCCAGCCGACGACGACCGGCACGCTCCCCCGGACTTCCGCCCACCCGGGCCGTCCGACGTGGACGAACATCGGAGGTGGTGGATCGAGGCCTTCGAGCGCCACCGCGCCGCCCGCCAGGAGCGAAATCCCCTCGCGGGTGATCAGGGCCCAACCGAGCCGGGCCGGCGTGCTACGCAGGAGCTGGATCGTGTCCGCCTTGCGCGCGAATGCCGTCGCCGCATCGCCGGCGGTGCCCGATTCGATGGCGGCGGCGAGGTCGGCCGCGGCCAGGGCGAGCCCCTCGCCCGCCGTCGCCACGAGGACGCGCTCGGTCGAGTTCACGTAGACCGCGGTGGCGCCTCCGATGGCCGCGGCGAGCAGGACCAGCAGTGCCCACAGGCGTCGGCTCCACCGGGGCTCGTGCCAGCTTCGAGCACTCGCCCCGGCGTATGCCGGCGCACTGTCTGTGTGGCGCGCGTCCGGCATGTCTGCTGCCGATTCCTCGGCAAGAAGCGTGCCTCGACGATGGCCACGGCGGGACGCGCCTGCGGGCCCCCGGCAGTGTCGCAGGCGTGGCGGCGGGTGCCCTGTGCCGTCAGCTCGGCCGTACGAGCCGCTGATAGATCTTCGGGAGCTCCTGCGGCAGGGCCGCCACCTCTTCGATGACGACGTAGGCCTGCGGGTCGCACATCTCCCGCAGATAATCGTGACCGGCGAGGTCGACGGTGATGCAGAACGGGCGCACCCCAGCCGCTGCCACCTCGCGCAGGGCGACCGCCGTGTCGCGGATCCCGTAGGTGTGGCTCTGTCGGTCGGTGCCGTAGTCGAGATCTTGCGGGAACCCGTCGCTCAGCAGGACGAGGTACCGTGCAGGCGCGGCCAGCCCCTGCATCGCACGCAGGGCGTGACGGAGGGCGGCCCCCATCCGCGTCGAGCCGCGGGGCTCGATGCTCCCGAGCCGACCCTGGGCGGCCGGACCGAGCCGCTCCTCGAAGCGCTTGACCGGATAGACCTCGACCTGATCGCGGCCCTGCCCCGAGAAACCATAGATCGCGTAGTGATCGCCCAGCTCCTCGAGCGCTGTCGCCAGGATGACGAGGGCATCCTTGGCGATGTCGATGATGCGCTCGCGGGCGGAGGGTGCCGTCTCGTCCGTGGAGGCGCTCATGTCCAGCAGGAAGAGGGTCGCGACCTCGCGATCCTGCCGGGCGCGTGCGGTATAGAGCTTCGGCGAGACCGCCTGGCGCGCTCGGCGCTGGGCGCGGGCGTCGACCAGCGCGCCGAGGTCGATGTCCTCGCCCGCCTCGAGACCGCGCAGCCGCCGGTATTGCTCCGGCCGCAGCCGCTGCAGGTGGCGGCGGATTTCGGGTACCAGCGCGGCGTGACGAGCCAGGGCGCGATCGAAGTACACGCCCGAATCGTCGGGGAGTGGAATCTCGCGCAGGGTGCACCACGCCGGGCGGTAGTCGTCGATCAGGTAGTCCCACTCGTCGTACTGGTACACGGCGCCTGTCGGTCGCCCGGCGGCCTGCCGCGGTGTTGCGGGCGGGACGGCTGGCGTCGGCGCGCGCAGGGCGAGCCCGGCAGCGAGGCGCTTGCCGAGAAGCTGAGTGACGAAGAGGCCTGCCTGCCGCGCGACCGGGCCGTGCGATTGGCCGAGCCGTCCGACGATCCCGGCCTCGAGAAGCCGGCGCAGCTCGTCCGCCGAAAATCCACTCGCTCCATCTGATGCCGCGGCCAGCTGCTCGTCGAGCACGAGCTCGAGCTCCTCGAGCAGCTCGGGTGGCAACGGTTCGCCGAGGTCGTCCGCCGGCGCCGGTCCGGCGCGCGGCGACGGGCCGCCGTCGAGGGCGGGTCCCGTGTCGCCGACGTCCAGCAGAAGCGTGGCCAGCTCGGGGATCGTTACACTCGCCCCGGGATCCGGCGGGGGAAACAGCGCGGCGAGCCGCTCGGCGACGCGCCATGCGTCCGCTGCCGTCGCCTCGGGGGCCGCCAGGGGAGCCAGGCTCGGTAGCACGAGGCACGCCGTCCGCTCGAGCCAGGGCGGCTCCGCGAGCGGCGGCGATCCTGCCAGTGCGCGGGCCAGCAGCAGATCGAACAGCGAGAGGGGGCGGAGGATCCCCGCCCGGAGCAGCTCGCTCGCGGCCCAGCGCAGGTCCGCCGCGAGGCCCGGATACTGGCGGCCCAGGGCATGCGCGACCCGCACGCCATCGGCCAAGAGAAAGCAGTCCTCGAGGGCGGCGGGTCGGCCCGGGGCACGCAGGGCCTTGACGAGTGCAGGGATCGGCGTGTAGGTGCCGTGCACCCGCCGCCCCGCGAGGAGCGCAGCGCAGACCCGATAGAATCGCGCGTTGTCCTCCCACGTCTCTCCGACATCGATCGTCGTCGGCAGGGCGATGCTTCCGGTGTCGGGTGCGTCCTCGAGCGGCGGCCGGAGCAGGAACCGCCCGGCAGGGCGAGGGACGGCCGGGGCGCCCGACAGCATGTGGACGAAGCGCCGGAGCACTCCCTGGACCTCGTCCAGGGCGACCGCCGTCGTGCTAGTGCGGAGCAGAGCGAGGCTCGTGCGCGAGGCCAGCGCAAAGAAGGCACGACCGGCCTCCGGGTTCCGGGCAGCGATGGCCAGACCGCGCTGCGCCCACTCGGCGACGCGTGCCGGGGCGGCCTCGTCGTATAGCCGGGGCAGGTGGCGAAGGACGCCGGGAACACCGGAGGGAAACGTCTCCCCCACCTCTGCGAGGAGCGTCAGCGCCAGCGATCGCCTGGCCGCGGGCAGCGAGCGCAGCAGGGCTGGCGCCATGGGCAGCACCGCCAGCAGCTCGTCGCAGGGCGCACCGGCCGCGCGGCCGATGGCCGCGAAGAACGCCGTGCGGTCCCTCGGGGCGAGCGCACAAAGCCGAGCCGGGATGTCGCGATAGACGACCAGCGCCGCCGCCGGCTCGAGCGCGAGGGCTGCCTTCAACCAGGCGCGGCGCTCTGCCGTCGACCAGGTGGCGACGGCAGCTGGCAGCACGGCCGGCACCTGGGCCTCGTCCAGCACGACGTGCAGGTGGCGGGCCAGCGCGAGCCAGCGTCCGGCCAGGTCGTCGGGAAACAGCGTCAGCGCGCGCCCGGCATCCGCGAGCAGCGCGTTGGCGAGCCGCTCCCCCCGCCAGTCGCGGCCGAGCGTGCAGAGGAGCGTCGCCCAGGCCTCGAGCGTCGGCGGCTCGATCGCCGACGCCGTGGCAGCCACGCGCTCTCGCCACAGCCGCCCGAGGCCGGGCGACGCGGCGTCCAGACGGGCTGCGAGGGCCGCGGCGCGCGCCGCGCGCTCAGCCGAAGATGGCGCCAGCAAGCTCATCGATGGCGCGCGCGCTCTCGGGATCGTCGGTCAGGGCGCGGCTCACGGCGACGCTGCAGGCGCGGCGCGGCGTCACCCCCTGGTGAACGAGCTGTCCCGCGTAGACGAGCAGGCGCGTCGAGACGCCCTCCGCGAGCCCTTTCGACGTGAGATGCCGCACGCGCTCGCCGAGCGTGGCGAGGCGGAGCGCGGTATCGAGGTCGAGATCGGCCTCGTGGGCGATGATGCGGGCTTCCTGGTCCCGGGGCGGATAGCTGAAGTCGAGCGCCACGAAGCGCTGGCGGGTGGAGTGCTTCAGATCTTTCATGACGCTCTGGTAGCCCGGGTTGTACGACAGGACGAGCAGGAAGTCGGGATGGGCCTCCAGGATCTCGCCCGTCTTGTCCACCGGCAGGATGCGCCGATGATCGGTGAGCGGATGGATGAGCACGACGGTGTCCTTGCGCGCTTCGACCACCTCGTCGAGATAACAGATGGCGCCGTGACGGACGGCCCGCGTGAGCGGCCCGTCGATCCACACCGTCTCCTCGCCCTTGATGAGATAGCGGCCGACGAGATCGGAGCCCGTGAGGTCCTCGTGGCAGGCCACGGTGACGAGATTGCCGGGGATCGTGGGGGCCTCGGGACGTCGCCGCGGCAGCGTCGCCGCCATGTACTCGACGAAGCGCGTCTTCCCGCAGCCGGTCGGCCCTTTCAGCAGGACGGGGAGACGCGCGTCCCATGCGGCCCGGAAGATCTGCACCTCGTCGCCCACGGGGAGGTAGAAGGGCATCTGCGACACCGTGGGGATCGTACGAGGAGGAGCAAGGCGAGACAACGGCGGAGGCTCGCCGCGGCGCGGGAGGAACGCCGAGGCGGCGTTTAGCTCTTCAGTAAGTCAAGAAGAGCGAAAATCAGCTAGCCGAGCGAGCAACGCCGTGATACCTCAGCGATCGCATGGACGCCTGGCGGTGTCTCCTCCTGGCCGGAACGCTGGCGCTGAAGCCGGTCGCGGCGCGCGCGGCCGATGCCGTGATCGGTTTCGACGACCTCCCTGTGGGGACCGTCGTGACTACCCAGTATGCATCGCAGGGGATCGTCTTCGGAACCTCCCCCATTGGCGGCGGCAGCACCCAGCCCGTGGTCCGCGCCGACGCAAACGCGCGCTCGCCAGGCCACGTAGCCGACCTCGGGATCGCTTGCGGGCGGGAGTTCTGCAACTTCGTGACCTACGGGCAGCTCGCCACGCTGCGGAATCGGGTCCGTCTGTACCTCGGGAGCTATGGTCCGGGCGGCAGTTCCCACGAGGTCTTCGTGCAAGCGTACGATCTGAGCGGCGAGCCGCTCGGGGATTTCCGGCGAGCGAGGGTGGTCGGCGGAGCCGGGTACGGCACCGCCGTGGAGTTGAACGACCCCGAGGGCGATATCGCGTTCTTCAGCATCGGTCTGGGGGTCGTCGCGCCGCCAGCCCCGCCGATCGCGCTCGACGACGTCACGCTGGTCGATCCCGTGACACCGCCAGCGCCGCAGTTCCGCATCACCTTGCAGTCGGGCTTCCTGCCAGTGGGTCTCGTCCAGGGCGAGACCGTCCAGCTCCCGCTGGTCATCCGGCGCGCCAACGGCTCGACTGGTGCCCTGCAGTTCACCCTGAGCGGCCTCACCCCGGGCCTGGCGGCGACCTTCAGCCCGAATCCCAGCACAGGAGCCGATGGCTCGGTCGTGACGCTCAGCCTGAGCGCGTCTCGCGATGCGACGGTCGGTCAAGGGAAGCTCACCGTCGGCGTGACGCCCGCCCCGACCGCCGGGACGGCAAAGAAACAGCTGGAGATCCCTTTCTACATCGAGCGCTTCGAGCTGTACGACGCGCGCATCACCGGCATCGAGGTCAGTCAGGGGATCCAGACGATCGGTGCGGCCACCTCGCTCCCCGCGCGGAACCCCGCCGACCCCGCGGCGCCGGTGCGCTACGAGGGGGTTCGGCTGGCCGGCGGGAGGCCGACCGTCGTCCGGGTGTTCGCCAACCTCCGTTTCGGTCCGTCGGAAGGTGTGCTGACGTACTGTCGCCTGCGCGGTTTCGCCAATGGCAGGGAGCTGCCGCTCAGCCCCCTCAATCCCGACGCCGCCGACACGCTCTCGCCGGGACCGCGAACCATCCGCCCGGGCTCCTTCGACTTCGTCGATACGGCAGCACGCGCGAAACCGGAGGGGACCTTCACCTTCACGCTCCCGCGGGAGGGCTGGCGTGGAGGAACGATCACGTTGCAGGCGGAGATCCAGCCTCGGCAGGGACGTGCGCTCGCCGAATGCACCGACCCGATCTGCGGCAGCAACAACACCTTCGTGCTGAGCGACGTGCCGTTCACGGTGTCGGGCGCGCTGACGGTGCTGCCGATCGTGCTGCGGGTGCGAGGCGTGCCGGATCCAGCCGATCCGTGGACTGTGCTGGCCGCGACGCGCACGGTCACGCCGTACGGGCTGCTGCCGACGCTGTATCGAGGCGTCATCGACGTCAGCGATATCGTCTTCAACGGCGACAGGCGTAGCGACCGCTCGAGCGATGTGCTCGACGAGGTCGAGGACTGGGACGACGACAACGGGCTTATCGGAAGCATGACCATGGGGGTGATCGGCGGCGTCGGCGGGATCTCGGACCTCGGCGTGTCGCGCAATGCCCCGGTGTTCGAGGATCGTCCGATCTCGGTCGTCAACGAGTATCGACCGCTCGGCTCGGTCGCGCACGAGCTGCTCCATGGCTTTGGCCGTCGTCACGCCTCGGCAGCGTGCGGGGCTGGTGCCGGCGGCCAGCAGGCAGAGGGTTGGCCACCGGACGAGCAGGGATACCTGCAGGGATTCGGCCTCGATCCCCGGCCTGGCTCCGGCGGCGCGAGCGGCCCGTATCGAGTGTTCACGGCTGGCGGCTGCGGAAGCGATGGCAAATGCCTCTTTGCGCCCTGGCGAGGCTGTACGATGAGCGCGCAGTGCGAGTGGTTCGATTTCATGGCCTACACGAGCTGTCAGCCGGGTGGTGGGGAGGGAAGCCTGTGGGTATCGCCCCGCGGCTGGAACTTCATCCTCGAGCGTTTCGCCCTGCGTGCGGTCTCGGGGCGCGATGTCGTCTCGCCGGTCGCCGAGACGACATCGACGCTCAGGGTCCGGGGACGGTTCACCGAATCGGGTTTCGCCATCACGGGTGTGCGGCGTCGCACCGGCCCGGTGCCGGCCCTGCTCGCGGCGATGCGCCACGCGAGCGCACCGGCGCTCTCGCCCTACCGGCTCGTGGTGCGAGGTGCGTCCGGGGAGGTCCTCGCCGACGAGCCGATGCTGGCGCGAGAGTCGCACGTCAATGAGGGAGGTGGCGTCGTCTCCTTGCTGGGTGACGCCCCGCCGGACGGAGCGGAACAGGTCGACCTCGTGGACGGCGAGACGGTCGTGGCGACGCGCCGGCGCAGCCCGCACGCTCCCGAGGTGAGCTTCCTCGGGCCACGTCGGCGCCTGCCGGGGCGTGGCGAGGTGCGGATCCAGTGGCAGGTCGTCGACGCCGACGGCGATCCGACGCGCAGTGCGGTCGACTTCTCCACCGACGACGGTGTCAGCTGGCGTCCGATCTTCCGCGGGGCGACGTCGAGCCCCGCCGAAGCGACCCTGCCGCGATCGCTGTTCCGCGGTACCCGGCGCGGCCGGATCCGCGTGCGAGCGACCGACGGCTTCAACGAGACGGCAGTCGTCTCGGGGCGGCTCGTGGTGCCGCGCATGCCCCCGGTAGTGCGCATCGAGAGTCCAGTCGCCGGGCAGACGGTTGCCAGCGATGGAGTGCTCAATCTCGTCGGCGATGCTCACGACGACGGCGGGGATCCCGTTCCCGACGCCCAGCTGCGGTGGTTCGTGGGACGCAAGAGGGTGGGCCGCGGGCGCGAGGTGAGCCTCGTCGGGCTGCGGGCGCGACAGACGACGGTTCGTCTGCTCGCCCGGGACCGAGGCAGGACCGGCAAGGCGAGCGTGACCATCCAGGTGGTCGCGCCGCGGAGGTGAAGCCATGAATGGACGAGTGCTCGCGGCCACGGTGCTTGCCTGTGGGCTGACCGCCGCCCCCGCCATGCCCTGCAGCCGGGACCAGGACTGCCTGGTCTTGGATCCCTGCCTGCGGAATGCGCGATGTGTGGGCGGCCAGTGCCGCTACGATCCCACGGACTGCGATGATGGAGAAGCCTGCACGGACGATGCCTGCGACAAGACCAGAGGTTGTGTCCATACGCCGCACTGCGGGGTGAACTCGGCCTGCGGCGAGCAGCGTGTCTGCATCAGGCTTCCGGTCTCGATCGGCTTCCCCCCGCGGGTGTTTTACGTTCCTCAATGTATCAACCAGGGGCCACCGAGCTGCGACGATGGCAATGCCTGCACGGAAGACCAGTGCGCAGAGCCGACGGGCTGCGCGCACACCCCGATTGCGTGCGACGATGGCGACGTGTGCACGCTCGACGAATGCGATCCCGCCAGCGGCTGTGCGCACACGGCGCTCGTCGGGTGCTGCAATGCGGACAGCGAATGCGCCGGAGATCGCTGTACGACAGGCGCGCGGTGCCTGTCGCACGCCTGTGCGGAGGGGACTCCGGTGTCGTGCGACGATGGCGATCCCTGCACGGTCGATCGCTGCAACCCGGCCGATGGCTGCCTCTCCCGCTCGCGTGAAGGGTTCGACGGAGTCCGTTGCGTGTGCGAGCGGCCGCTGCCGCCAGCGTGCTCGGGAATCCCGCTGTCGAAGCCGGTCGCGAAACGCGTTGCCAGGGCGTGTGCGCTGATCGCGCGCTCGAGCGACAGCGCCGCGCCGAAGGCGCGGAAGCTTCTCGGCAAGGCAGCGAGAGAGCTCCGTCGAGGGAGCGTGACAGCTACGAAGGCCGCCGGGAAGAAGATCCCGCCTGCCTGTGCGGACGCTCTCGCAGTCCAGCTCGCCAACGGACAGCAGCGCACCGAAGACCTGCAACGGGGCCTCTGATCTCCCGCGGCGTCTCGGTTGCCCCGTCCGGAGCGTGGGATCAGGGACGCTCAGGGAACTCGACCCAGAAGATCCCGCGCAGGTCGCCCTCGCGAAACCCGGTGGCGCGGTCCGAGGGGTAGAGCTCGGCGAGGGTCCGTGCGACCTCGGGGGCCAGGGTCTCGCCGTGACAGAGCAGGCAGGGCGCCTGCACGAGAATGGGCTCCACGTAGCCGAGCCGATCGTGGCCGAGAGACACGACGCGCGGGGTGCGCCGCGCCGGGTCGGCGAGATAGTCGTCGAGCAGGGGCCGGGCCCATGCGGGACCGGCATTGGCCGGATTGCGGAGCTTGTGGCTGGTGCGGCCCATGCGGATCCCCTCGCGGGACAACGACGCGGCGATGCGCGGTGCCTCGACCCGGCAGACGGCGATGGCCGCAGCGGGTCCATCGGCGAGGCCCTTCTGCAGGGCGTGCTGCAGCTGGGTCTTGAACGGTGCGAGCCGCGCCGCGCCGCGGGCCAAATCCTGCTCGGCCTCGGCCCGCGCAGCGCCCGCACTGGCGATGAGGAGCGCGGCGACGAGGAATGCGCGGCGTCGGTCCATGGGCACGTCCTCCGGCGCTACGATGCAACGAATCGGGGGCGGGAGCCAGGGCTCTTTCCGGGCAGGGGCGAGCGACGCATCCCGCCTGCTCGCCGTTGACTTCCCGGGTCGCGGCGATCAAGGAGCGAGCGGGGAACACTCGCGTGAGGGCCAGCGACCCGCTCGTATCGCGCGCGCAGCTCGAAGAGGCGTTGGGAGGGCTGCGCCGCCAGGTCGCCGATCCCCGTGCTGGCGTGTTCGGGCCGGGGTCGCGCGTGTGGGCGATCAACCGCGACGCGATCACCTTCCTGGGCGGTGGCCGCGCGGCCCTGCTGCAGCTCGCGCACCCCTTCGTGGCGCACGCGGTCGATCAGCACTCGGCGGCGCGCACCGATCCCGTCGGCCGCTTCCTCCGCACCTTCGATGCGGTCTTCGCCATGGTATACGGCGATCTCGAGGCCGTCGAGGCCGCAGCGCGACGCGTGCACGCGATTCACGAGCATGTGCGCGGCGAGCTCACGGAATCGGTCGGCCCCTTTCCGCAGGGCACTGCCTACGCGGCGAACGCCCCCGAGGCCCTACTGTGGGTCCACGCGACGCTCTGGGATACCTCCATCCAGGTGCGGGAGCTCGTTCGGGGGCCGCTGCCCGAGGAGATCAAGGCGGAGTATTACCAGGAGACGAAGCGTTTCGCGGCGCTCTTCGGGATCCCCGTGGCGTGCGTGCCACCGGACTGGCCCGCCTTTCAGGCCTACATGGCGCGCATGCTCGACGCGCCGGAGATCACCGTCGGCACTGTCGCCCGGGAGCTGGCGCACGCGCTCCTCCGGCCCGAGGGGTCGTGGCTCGGTCCGCTCTGGCGGTGGTACGCGGCCATCACCGCGCGCCTGCTCCCGGAGCGGCAGCGCCGGGAGTTCGCGCTCCCCTGGGGACCTGGGGAGCAGCGCATCGCGGAGGCCACGCTGGCCGCCCTGCGCGCGACATGGCCCTGGGTCCCGCCGCGTCTCCGCTGGTTGCCGGCTTACGTGGCCGCGCGCCGACGACTCGAGGGCAAACCGCCCGACCTGCTGGGCCGCGTGGTCGACTGGGCGTGGCGGCGGGCGGAGCAGGCCCATCGGCCTACCCCGCCCGGCGTCTCGATCTCAGGGCACCGCTGGGCAGCTCGTGGGAGGCGGTGACCTGCGCTGGGCCACGAAGCGGTCGACCCGGTCGTAGCGAGCGCTCGAGGGAGGATTCCCCGTCGCGCGGGCCGGGGCGTCGGCGCACCAGCCGACGCTTCCGAGCACCAGTCGGAGCCCGATCCGGCCCTGCGACGATTCGTCGAGCGAATATCCAAAGGCGCTCTGGCCCCCCTTGACCGTCAGTCGATCGGGCCGGATGTCGATTCTCCGGATGGCCGAGCCGCTCGGACCGCTGAAGCGGTATCCGCTGCCGCCGAGTGCGCGCCAACCCGCAGCCGGGAGGCCGATCGTCACGGCATCCGTTGTCAGACCGACCGCATTGTAGACCACGAGCACTCCTCCTCCGATCGTCGGATCGTCCGGGCTCCCGGGCGCGGGCGGGACGATGCGGTTGGCGGGCGCGTCGCGCGCGGTGAGCGCACGGAAGGAGATCTTGCGACGGTCCGGATTCGCCGGCGGCGTCGAGCGGTCGCGAAGCGAGAGCCTGCTCGTCTGGATCAGCGTGAAGGCCGGCGCCCCCGGGAAGCTCGAGGGGTCCGCCGGATCGGTACCCGCATCGAGCTCGTCACGGTCGCGGAAGCCGTCCTCGTCGCGGTCGATGCCCGCCCGGACGCCCGAGCCGGATGGGACGCAGGTGTACGTGAGCTCCTGGCCGGGCGTGGACGCGATCGCCCGCAGGGCGCTGTCGCTGAGCGGCGCCTCGGTCACGCGATCGCTAATGAACGCCCCGCCCACGCTGCTGAGCCAGCCTCGCGCCTCGCCGGCCAGCGTCCCCTTGACCACGAGGTCGCACTCGGCCACCGCGTCCCGTGCGCGGAGCAGATCGATGCGCGGCCCAACCACGGCGGCATTCGTGGACGTGAGCGTGATCTGCTGGCCCACGATGGGCGCCAGGTTCGAATCGAAGCGGAAGAGGAACTGCTCGAGCTGGCGGCGCTCGGTGTTGTTGAGCGTGAACACACTCGCGCGAAGGAAGCGAAACACCGTGTCGACGCTGCCATCGTGCAGGAAGCCGAAGCCGCGAATCTGCGGTCCCTGGTGGCCGTTATTGCCCGCCGCGATGCCGGGGACTTCCGGCATGCCGAACATCCCGACCTTCTGGTACAGGTTCCGCAGATGCGCGATCTTGAACATCTGCGACTCGTTCTCGAAGCTCGTGAAGCCGCGGGTCCCGAAGAAGCCCAGGGCAGGATCGAGGGTGTGGCAGCCGTTGCAGTTCCGGACCGTGTCGGTGAGTCGGCCGAAATACAGGTTTCGGCCGGCCAGCGCGTCGCCGGCAAGGGAGTTGTCGAGCGCCCGGATCGGGTTGGGCGGGTAGGTCACTTCGAGGATGAAGTCGGTGAAGCGCTGCATGTCGGCGTCGCTGATGGGCTCGGCGCGTCCGAGGAGCCCCTCGAAAGCCACGATGAATTTCTTGAACGCCTGGTCTTCGGCCAGCGGGTCGCCGCCCGGGTCGTTGCCGCCCGTCCGGTCGCCTCGCCAGTGCATCGGCCCGTGATTCGCCATCCCGCGCAGGCTCTGCGTCGTCATGGGCCCCTTGAGGGGGTGGAAGTCGGGATCCTGGCCGATGTTGAACTCGATCGGGTTGGGGTTGTTCAGGAACACGGCGTCGGGATCGCCGAGATCCCACCCGAGGCTATCGAGGTCGCCGAAGACGTGGCAGCTCGCGCAGGAGGCCTCGCCGTTGCTGGACGTAAGCCGGGCATCGTAGAGCACGGGCCGCCCGGCACGCACGATGGCCGGTTCCGCGTCGTGCAGAGCGACCCGCTGGATTTCGAGCCGGGTCGCGGTGTCCAGCACCGCGACGGCGTTGTCGAAGCGTGTGGCGACGTAGAGCCTGCCGCGCGCCTCGTCGAGGACGAGCCCGCTCGGTCCGCCACCGGCGACTTCGATGTGGTCGGCGGCGTTGGGTACGAAGGTGTCGTTCTCGAGGGCAGCAGTCGAGAAGACGCCGATCTTGCTCGACCCGAAGGCGGCCACGTAGAGCGTCGTGCCCGCGGCGTCGATGGCCATGCCAAGCGGGGTGGCGAGGCTCTTGGCTTTCACGCCAGGGGGGCTGGGTACGACGCCGTAATCGATGTGCTTGTTCAGATGGCGCGGTAGGACGCTGGTGCCCGAGAGCACCGTGATGCGTGCTTCGTGCAGGCGCCCGCGGACCGTCGTGCTCCCGAAGAAGGTGCCCGGGCCCTCGAAGCGCACCTCGTTCCGCGCCTCGGTGTTGGTGACGTAAACCTTGCCGTTCGCGGGGTTGACGAGCATGTTGAAGAGGATCGTGCCGACCCCGGCGTAGGATGCCGTCTGCGCGGGCGGGGTGGCGTTGGCGTCGATGGCGAAGACGTCGAGATCGGGAAGCGAGAAGCGGACCGCGTTCGACCAGTCGCGCCCCAGCGGATCCCGCCACGCCGTGCCGTCGAACTTCAGGATCAGGCCCGTCTCGGGGCCAGGAATCCCCTGGAAGTTGCTGTTCGGTGCCGGCAGACCGCCGGGATAGGTCGTGCCGGCAATGACGCAGGGGGGGGCGCTCGCTCCCCCGTCGCAGACTAGCCCCTCGGAGATCGCCGTTGTGCGATTGCCGGAGTGAAACACGGCGGCGTACACGGTGGCCCCGCCCGGGGCGACCGCGAGCGCGCGGGGCGTGTCGCCGAAGAGGGTCAGGATCGCAAGCGGCGTGCCCCCGAGGCTCGTCCCCAGATTCGTCGCGTCGAACACCCACACATCCGCGCGGCCGACGCCCGCGGTGGTGAGCTGCGGGTTGACGGGGCTGTTCTGGCCGCGGTGCGCTGTCGTGATGAAGGCACGGTTCCCGCCGGGTCCCGCGAAAACGATGTCGCGTGGCTCGTCGCCGACGAGCAGCGTGCGCACCACGCGCGGCGGGGTCGCGCCGACATCGACGATGCTGACGCTGTCGGAGAGATGGTTCACCACCCACACCTCGGTGTTCGTGCGGGCCGCGACCGCGAGCGGCTCGAGCCCGACCGGCACCGAGGCCTCGGGGCTGAGGCCCGCCGGGCCGAGCGCGAAGATCTCGAGCCGATTGTCCGGCGTGTTGACCGCGAAGAGCCGGCTGCCGTCCGGCGACATCGCGAGCGGACGGACCTGCCCCGTCTCGAAGGTGGTGAAGGTCGCGAGAGCGGGGCCCGGCGGGAGCCAGGCAGCGACGAAGAAGAGCAGCGACAGGGTGCGTCGAGCAGCGATGGTCATCGAGGTGGTTCTCCTCCGGGGCCCGCGTGCGCTGACGGGATGACTTGGTACCATTCTAAGTCCCTGCTGGGTCGAGAACGAGCATACTTATCGCCACGAGCATTCCGTGCAAGCCGAATCGACACGCAAGCCCTCCTCGAGGACGCGGCCGGCCTGACGCACGGCGGTACGCCTCCCCCTGCGGCTTGACTTGGCCACCCTCCCGCATGCCCCATCACCCGATGGAGCGGAGCCAGGGCCGGGTCGGGGAACTGCTCGCCATGCCGCCGCTCGCGGCCATCTGGCGCCTGGCGATCCCGACCACCGTCGTCATGGCGCTCGCGGCCGCCTCGAACGTGGCCTCGACCTGGTTCGTGAGCCGGCTCGGAACAGCGGCCATCGGCGCGATCTCGCTCGTCTTCCCGGTGTCGTTGCTCGTCACGACCGTCATGGCGGGAGGCCTCGGCGTGGGGGCATCCTCCGCGGTGGCACGCGCCTGTGGGGCGGGACGACCGGGCGAGGCCGGAGCCGTCGCGGCGCATGCGCTGGCGCTCGCGCTGGGCAGCGGTCTGGGGCTCGCGCTGGCAGCCTGGGGCGGGGTCGAGACCCTCTTCCGGCTGATGGGGGCCGACGGAGAGGTACGAGAAGGCGCGGTGCGCGTAGCGCAGGTGCTGTTCGGTGGCTCGGCGATCACCTTTCTCGCGGGCATGTTCGACAGCGTGCTGCGCGGCGAAGGCAACGTGCGTCTGCCGGCGATCTGCTCGAGCGGGTCGCTGCTGGGGCAGATCGTGCTCACGCCCGTGCTGATGTTCGGCTGCGGACTCGGCCTGGTCGGGGCCCCGCTCGCCATGCTCGCGTGTCAGCTCGCGAGCCTGCTCCCGCGGGCCTGGTGGGTGTTCGGGGGGCGCAGCGCGGTGCGCCCGCGATTCGTGCGCTCCCAGGGCTGGGCACCCCTGCGCGCGATCCTCCGGGTCGGGGTGCCGGCGGCTCTGGCCGCGTCGATCGCGAACCTGGGGACGATGGTGCTCACGGGCGTCCTCGCCCGTTTCGGTGCTACCACGCTGGCCGCCTACGGTCTGGCCCTGCGCTTCGATTTCGTGCTGCTGTCCTTTGCCTTCGGCGTGGGCGCGGCCGTGCTCACCCTCGTGGGCATGGCCGCTGGAGCCCGGCGTGTCGATCGAGTCCGGGCGTTCGTGCTTCGCGGCGGCACGGTCATCGTAGCCCTCATCGTCGTGCCGGCGATCGTGCTCGTCTGGCGACCCGAATTGTGGCTCGGCATCTTCACCGCCGATCCTGGCGTGCACGCGGTGGGCCGCAACTACTTCCGAGTCGTCGGCCCGTCGTATCCCTTCCTCGGGGTCAGCATGGTCGTGGCGTTCGCCTTCCAGGGGCTCGGCCGGGCGAGCATTCCGACCGTCTTTCTTGCCGTACGCATGGCAGGCGTGCTGGCGACGGCCATGGTCCTCACGGGCCGCTACGGCCTGGGCACGCAGGCGGTCTTTGCGGCGATCGCGGCCGGGAACGTGGTCTCGGCCGTCGGGATGTGCTGGCTCTACAGGCGGCTCGCGCGTCGCCTCGACGCCTCGCCCTGAAAAAGCGCGGGGCGCCCCCGGGAGGTCGTCCCGAGAGCGCCCCGTGGAGGAAGGCTTCCGGTTGTCCCGGCCCGCGCGGGGTCAGGGCGCCGGAGGAAGCTCGCAGGCCGGGCGCACGCAGGCCCGGAAAGCATCGCGGCAGGCCTTGAAGCCGGGCCGGGCTGCCTCGCGCGCTGCATCGCGGCACTGGAACGCCACCGCCTGGGCCTGGTCGATGCAGGCGTCGTCCCCGTTGCAGGCCGCCACGGCCGCGTCGCGCACCGCCTTGCAGGCCGCGATCGCTGCGTCGAGCGCTGCGCGCACCGGTTGCTTGCAGGTCTGCCGCTCGCTGCGGCATTGCTCCACGCAGTCGTGATCGAGATTGCGGCAGGCGTCTTTGGCCAGCTGCAGGTCCTCGCGACAGGTGGCGTAGCAGGCGCGGAATGCCGTCACCGCCTCGCTACGACACTGACGCGGGTCGATCACCGGCCCCGCGCCCGGAGGGCAGGCATTCCGGCACGTCCGGAACGCCTTGCGACAGGCGATCACCGCTGCGCTCTTCTCCTCGCG
>Ga0209101_1000411_pt1 | contig 35351 bp, 34 predicted proteins | sample ConPoolayeCmetaG_FD_185481 | JGI IMG/M metagenome (GOLD analysis project Ga0209101, IMG submission 185481) | Hot spring microbial mat communities from California, USA to study Microbial Dark Matter (Phase II) - Cone Pool mat layer C metaG... ...
GGTTCAATCGGCGCCCCGTCATGGAACAGGCCATATCCGTAGGGAGTGGAAGGGGGAAAACGCTGCCGGGCGGCGTGCAACTCCTCCTGGTACTTCAGAAAAATCGGCCGTAGAGGCGAATCGGCCTTGTCAAGCGAATGGGGCCCCAGACGGTACCCTTTATCCCATTTTGATAAATGAAGAAGCCGCAAGGGTTCACGCCCGTTGATTCGAATGCCCTCCTCGGTGCAAGTGTCAAACTGTAGTTCGTAACGATTCCAATGTCCGACATTGAGCCCTGCGCAGCGGATCGAAACCACCCCCTCGCACACCGCAGCCGCCAAGTCCAGCCATTTCTGGTCGTCGAAGAGCCCCCGCCGAAGATCCCGGATGCACTCCCGGACCAAGCGTTGCTGTAGCCAATGAAGAAAGCGGCGGCCTCGCTCGGTGGAGCGAACGGCCAGAAACCCGGCATTGTACGCACCATAGCGAAGAAGACGAGAGGACACAGGGGAACAATCGCTTTTAAGATGGGGCGTCAGCGCGATGTCTCCTATGGCCCACGCTTGTTCCACGACATCCAAGAAAGGAGCCGTGGCATAAAGGTCGGTATCGAGATAGACCGCCCCCCCCTTTTGCGATTCCGGCATGACCGCTTCGAGGGCGAATGGTTTAAGGGCACAACAGAGCTGAAAGGGGGTGTACTGGAACATGAAGCGGCGGGGTTCCGGAAGGGGTAATTGGGATGCGAGGCGAATGCTCCAGCCGCTGTCGGTATCGCAAGGTTCGATCGTGGGTTCGACCAGAAATAGCGTTCGAGGAACGTCCGGGTGAACCCGATGCAAGCTCTGCGCCAGAACGGCCGCCTGCGCCAGATGCGATCGCGTGGCAATGGCGACAAAATGAATGGTCGTACGGCTCATGGCCACTTCGTGGACGGCAGAAACCATCCCTTTCGACGCGCGCTCGTACCGAGTGCCCGGATTACATCGCTGGCCATAACTCCCCACCAGCCGCGCCCTCCGCGCACGCGAGCGCTGGCCAGAAAGAGCCCCATCTCATTCGCAGAAAACCATTTCTGTTCGTCGTTCAATCGATGCCACCTCCATCCTGACCGACGCCACCAATGAAACAAGCACCATAAGCGATAGCGCACGTTGGAACTGTTCGTCAATTCTGATCTCGGCCATTCCGCCTCAGGCCAAAGACGGTAGAGGGTCAGCAAATCCAGCATGTGTTTACGAATGTAATACCGGGCCGGCCGGTCGAGGCGGTACCGGTAACGAACCGCGGGAAGCTGAAGGGTCGCATAGCCCTGAGTCAGGAAATGGGAGGCCCAGACTTGATCTTCGCAGCGTTCGGAGGGAAAAGGAAAGGTCTGCCAAAAAGAACGCCGAAGAAGGGAGCAGGAGTTCGAAAAGCCGGCATTGCATCGCCGGCGGAGGTCGGCGGCGGTCACCCGGATCGGCGCCGCATCGGCGGTTGGATGACGCGCCAACGCATCGTCGAAGACGGCACATCCAAAGACACCGACGACTCGGTCGTCCGCGGTCCTCAAGGCCGCCGCCATCCGGCCAAGCGCGTCCGGATCCAGCAGGAGGCTATGGGCCGAAAGGGCTCCCACCATAGGGCTTTCTGCGACCGCAAATCCCCGGTTGAGGGCACCCCCATAGCTGAACTCGGCTCTCGAAATCCGAAGAAGGCGAACGCCCTCTCGCGCCGCCTGCTCGGCCGTTCCATCGGTCGAGCCGCTATCCACCACAATCACCTCGAAATCCCGGAAGCGTTGACGGGCCAGACACATTAGGCAGGCCTCCAGCGTGTCGCGGCAGTTCCAGGTTCGAATGACGATCGAAACTTCTTTCATGCGGGAAGCCAGGAAAGAAGCCGCATTTTCCAATAAAGGATCAGGGCGGCCCTTGGAATCGGCCGCATCTCCGGGGCCCGCTGAAGGGAGGCCTTCGGGAAGGTCGAGTCCACGGGCGCTTCCAAAAACCGGGAAAGGCGCCGGAGCCCCGGTCCGCGGACCACGGAGTCGCTGTGCAGAAAGAGCCATCGCCCCTGCCGACGGTGGTGACGAACCACACGGTCGTACATATGGATCCACACCTGCCAGGCATAGCATGAGTTCAGCCCGAGCGATTTCAAATAGGGCTGTTCCTGAGCATCCCGGAGCATGCTGGCAATCGTTCGGCCGGGTTGCCGAAAGACGCAGACAAAGACGGTATCGGGCGCAAGCCACGGCCGCCAGACGGGGAGTGTATAGCAGAAACGCGGATCTTTAAAACAATAGGGAGTGCGGGCAACGGCCCGTCGGATTCGCGCCTCGAGCTGAGCGACGGGTTCCACCTCCACATCCGGCGGCAGGCACGCGAGCCAATGTTGATCTTTTTCCAGGCGGGGATGGGGAATGGCCCATCGCGAGACCGGCCGGCCTTCCCATCGCGCCACCACCGGTCGGAGAAGATCCTCGTTGATGTCATTGATCTCGACGGTCTCGAAATAGCCCAACGGATTGCTGGACGTGGGCGGCTTAAGTCCCTCCCCCATCTCATAACCCGCCAGGCGCAGACTGCCCGCCACCATGCTGGTTCCGCTTCGACCGGCACCGAGAATGAGACAATTCTTCATGGTATCCGAGGTTCTCCTCCATCGGGGAACTCGGCGCGCGGCCACACCCCCGCCGGATCCACCCATCGCCACTGCTCCCGAAGGGTCACGAGGAAACGGGCGCGTCGTTCGTCGCGGGCCCCGATCAGGAGGCGGGGGCCAAGAAGCCTCATAAAAGGGCGTGTCGGACTTTCCAGAACGACCTTCAGGGCGTATGCCCCCGGCAAGAGGGGGATCGCGGGGATCAGGGCCTCGATCACCCGTCGGCCAGGGTCGCCCGGAATGATTATCCCGGACCGATGCGTTTCGAGCGCCGCAATATTGCCCGCCACCGGACTCTCCACGACGATCCGCAACGAAAGCGGTTCGACCGGTTCCCGGACTTCAATCCCCACACGAAGCACGACGTCGTCGCCGGTGCGAATCATCCCCTCACGACCTGAGGCCACTTCGAGGAAGGCCACCTCGGCGCGGGGATCGTACGTGATGCGGCCGGGCTCCCGTTGTCCTTTCCGCCCCTCCTCGGTGAGAACATCCTGATAAACGGCGATTCCCTCGTCCACATCGCCATCAAAAACGGCGCGTCCCTTGGAAAACACAATCACGCGGGTGCAGAGGAAGGCCAACTGTTCCATGTTATGGGTCACGAAAATTGGCGTGCACCCAGTGGCCATCTTCTGACGGAGATGGGCCAAACACTTGTATCGGAAGGCGATGTCCCCTACCGCCAACACCTCGTCCAGCAGCAGGATGTCGGGCTCAAGGTGCGCGGCTACGGAGTAACCGAGCCGGACCAGCATCCCGGTGCTGTAGTATTGCACCGGCATGTCGAGAAACTCCTCAAGACCCGAAAAGGCGACGATCTCCTCCATGTGGGCCTCGATTTGCCGGCGGGTCATTCCCCGGATGGCCCCTGTGATATAGATATTTTCGCGACCGGTCAGGCGGGGGTGAAAACCGGCCCCCACCTGAATCAGGCCTCCGATCGTACCCCGGATCGTGATGCAGCCCCGGTCGGGCGGCAGGATGCCATTCAAGATCCGGAGCATCGTCGTTTTGCCCGACCCGTTGGGGCCGATCAGCCCCAGACATTCACCCCGACGCAGCTCGAATGAAACCCCGTCCAACGCCCAAAACTCCTCTTTGCGCAGGCGATCCCGGTCCGGCTCCCGCCCGGCCATCATCCGAAGCAGATCCACCCCGGCGTAATACATGCCCCGCTTGAGGCTTCGGCAGAACTTTTTTCCCACCCCTTCGGCCCGGATGAGAACGTCGGCGGTCATTTCAAAATCGCTCCTGGATACGGGGGAGGGCCAGACGGAAAAAGCGCCACCCGGCCAGAAAGACGAGCAGTGAGAAAAGCGTCATCGCGGCATAGACATTCGGTTGGGTCAAGCGGCCCGCCGCCAGAAGATCCTGACTGCCCTCGATGACCGCGCTGACGGGGTTGAGCAGGCCCAGCAGGAGATAGGGCCACTGAGGCGACGACGGGAACATGACGCCCGGCGTCACAAAGACGCCAAACTGAAGGATCAGGGGGGTAACATTGCTGACATCGCCGGCCAGGGTCAACAGAACCGCCATGATCATCCCCAGCCCGACGGCAAGAAAGAACAGAGGGATCAGGCTGAACGGGGCGAGAAGAATCGTTCGGGGAATCGCCCACTGGACCACCTCCCGCTTCGCATAGAGGACAATGATCAAAATCGCGAACGCCGCCAGGCGGAGGAAAAAAGTGAAGAGATTCTTTCCAATCGAGGCGAAAACCAGACTCTCCCGCGGAAACTGGATACGGGAGATCATGGGTCCCGACTCCTGCAGCGCGTTCATGGCCGACTGAAAACACGAGGAGAAGAACTGCCAGGCGGTCATCCCCCACATGGCGTAGGCCACGTAGGGGATTGGTGTCTTGAATTTAGGCAGGACATGCCGACGAAGAAGCACAAAGGCCAAAACGGCGACAAGGGTTGGTGCGATGGCCCAAAAGTAACCGAGCCAGGTCTGGCGGTACTGGCCGACCCACTGCTTCCAGAAAAGCCGCCAGATCAAATCGCGCGAACGCCACACATCGGCCAGCATCAACCCCCAAATGCGCACGCCAAGCTTCTGTTCCCAGCCGGGCGTGTAAATCCGGACAGGCACGGATCCTGAACGGGTGGTGCTTGACATGGGGTTCACGCTGTCGTTCCCTCTTCCGGAAGGGGAAAGATTCCGCGCTCACGAAGAAGCCGAAGGACCTCCTCCACCGCGGCTTCCACAGCCAATTCGCTGGTGTTGAGGATCAGGTCCGGTGCCGACGGAGGCTCATAAGGGCGATCCACGCCCGGGACCTGCCTGGCCTCCCCGCGGTCCGCCCGATGATAGAAGTCCGGTTTGCGTTGTCGGCAGAGCTCGATCGGGGCCTCGACCAGAATTTCCAGAAACCGATCGGGGCCAATGCGCTCGCGGACCTGGCGGCGGATCTCCGCATCCGGCGAAACAAAGGAGGCCAGCACGATCTGGCCGGCGTCATTGAGGACCCGGGCCACTTCTGCCGCCCGCCGTTGATGCTCCGCTCGGTCGGCTGCGCTGAACTCGAGCTCCCGGCTGAGTCCGAGGCGTAAGGTCTCGCCGTCGAGGACGACGCAGGTCGCACCGGCGTCAAAGAGTCGGCGCTCGACGGTCTCCGCAATCGTGGATTTGCCTGCTCCCGTCAGCCCCGTAAACCAGAGGGTCGCTGGCCGCTGCCGATAGCGACGAATCCGCTCGTCCGGACGAATGAGCCCCATCGGAGCAGGAGGTGACGCGCTCCGGAGGACAATCCGGGAGGGCAACGCCTCCTCCGGTTCCCGCTCGATGATCATGCCGGCTGCCGCCGTGGCATGGGTCAGCGGGTCAATCAGAATGAACGATCCGGTCGCCCGGTTCTGCATGTAGGGATCGAACAGGAGGGGGCGATGCGCCGTAAAGACAACGCGACCGATCTCGTTGAGCGCGAGCGGACTCCCCTCCCGACGATGCAACTCGTTGACGTCCACCTTGTACCGCACCGCATCCACCCGCGCGCGGGTGGTGTGCGTGGTGTGCTTGATATAATAGGTTTTTGCAGGATCCATGGGCTGGGTATCCATCCAGACCACCATGGCCTCGAAATGGCGTTCGACCCGCGGCTGGTTATGGCAATGGACCAGCATGTCGCCCCGGCTGATGTCCCGCTCGTCCTCCAGCGTCACCACGACGGACATGGGCGGATAGGCCTCTTCGATCTCGCCCTCCCAGGAGACAATCTGCCGCACTCGGCTCGTGACCCGGGAGGGCAGCACCATAACGGAATCTCCCCGCCGAAGGACCCCCGAGGCCACGGTCCCCGCGTACCCGCGGAAGTCCATGTTCGGGCGTAGAACGAGCTGAACGGGAAAGCGGAGATCAATCAGGTTGTAGTCGCTGCCGATGTAGATGGTTTCGAGCAGTTCCAGCAGGCTTTCCCCATCGTACCAAGGCATCCGGTCGCTTCGATGGACCACATTGTCGCCCTTGAGCGCGCTGATCGGCAGAAAGCGGATATCGCGGATCGTCAGCTTCCGGGCAAAGGTTTCGAACTCGGCCCGGATCCGTTCGTAAACCGTCTGGTCATAGCCGACGGCGTCCATCTTGTTGATCGCCACCACCAGGTGCGGAACACCGAGCAACGAGGCAATGAAGGCGTGGCGCTTGGTCTGAGGCAGAACGCCGTTGCGGGCATCAATCAGGATGACGGCCAGATTGGCCGTCGAGGCGCCCGTCGCCATGTTCCGGGTGTACTGCTCGTGACCCGGCGTATCCGCAATGATGAACTTCCGGCGTGGCGTGGAAAAGTACCGGTAGGCGACGTCAATCGTAATCCCCTGCTCCCGCTCGGCCTTAAGGCCATCGGTCAGCAGCGAGAAGTCCATCTCCTCGCCCTCGAAGCGACGATCCCGCGAGGTTTTTCGAACGGAGGCCAGCACGTCCTCGTACACATTTTTGGAATCGTGGAGCAACCGGCCGATCAGCGTGGACTTCCCATCGTCAATGCTGCCCGCCGTCGAAAAACGAAGGAGTTCCTTCTGCTCATTTTCCCTCAGAAATTCCTCGATCGTGAACGCGACCATGTCAAAAATATCCTTCCCGCTTCTTGAGCTCCATCGAGCCGTCCTGATCGTGGTCAATCACCCGTGTCGCCCGCTCGGAACTTCGCGCCGTCATCATCTCTTCGATGATTTCCGGGACGGTCTTGGCAGTGGACCGAACCGCGCCGGTGCACATGTAACACCCTAGCGATCGAAACCGACACATCACCTTCTGAGGCGTTTCGCCGGGCTTGAGAGGAATAGGCCCATCGAGCGGGATCAACTGGTCGTCCCGGACGATGACCTCCCGCTCCCGGGCGAAATACATGGGCACGACGGGGATGGATTCCCGATGGATATACTGCCAGACGTCAAGCTCTGTCCAATTTGACAGGGGAAAGACACGAATGGACTCTCCACGGTTGATTTTCGTGTTATAGAGATTCCAAAGTTCCGGACGCTGGTTCTTGGGATCCCATTGGCCAAACTCGTCCCGAAACGAGAAGATCCGCTCTTTGGCCCGCGAGCGCTCTTCCTCCCGGCGGGCTCCACCGAACGCAGCATCGAAACGGCCCTGCCGCAAGGCATCCAGCAGGGCCTTGGTCTTGAGAATCGCGCAGCATTTCTGCGTGCCGTACTCGAAGGGATTCACCACCCCCGATTCGGGGCTCTTGTACACGATCAGCTCGGCGCCGATGGAACGGACGTACCAGTCCCGGAACTCGTACATCTCCCGGAACTTGTATCCCGTATCCACATGCAGCAACGGAAACGGCAGCTTGCCGGGATAAAATGCCTTCTGGGCCAGACGGAGCATGACCGACGAGTCTTTCCCGACGGAGTAGAGCATGACCGGCCGTTCGAATTCGGCTACGACTTCGCGCAGGATATGGATGCTCTCGGCTTCCAGCATTTTCAGATGGCTCAAGCGTCGGCTGGTCACAGCGTCTTGTCTCCTTCTTCAAGTGCCAGCGCCACGATGCGGGCGGCCGCTTCGTCGGGCGTCATCCGGCTCGTATCCAGAACCAACTCGGGATTTTCCGGGGGCTCGTACGGGTCATCCACGCCGGTGAACTGGCGGATTTCGCCCCGCCGGGCACGGGCATAGAGCCCCTTGGGATCGCGGCGCTCGCACTCGGCCATGGGGGTAGCCAAGTAAATTTCGAGAAACCGCGTTGCCTGGCGTCGGGCGAACTCCCGGGACTCGCGATAGGGCGAAATAAAGGAGCAGATCACCCAGATGCCATGCCGGTTTAACAATCCGGCGACGAACCCCATGCGGCGAATATGTTCGTTCCGTTCCTGCCGACTGAACCCCGTCGGGAAGACGTCCCGCACGGCATCCCCATCAAGGATTTCCACATCATCACCTCGCCGGCGCAACTCCTCCGCCACACGGGCGGCCAACGTGCTCTTGCCGGATCCCGATAGACCGGTGAGCCAGATGACCGCGGCCTGTGGGTTCGGACGGTCCGGTCGTCTTGGGATGGTTGCCTTCGCCATGTGCCCCTCACTGAAAAGGAATGTAGTTTGCCGGAAACCCGACGCCGAGTACAAGCCTTGATTCGCTCAGGGCGGAACCAGCGCTTCCGGACCGTGTCCGATGAGATCCTCGCGCCCAGCCGCGCGAAGCGCCTCCCGCGCCTTGGCCTGGTACTCCGGAAGATGACAAAGGAGCAGCGCCCGCTGCCACGCCTTTTCGCGATCGGTCCGCGCCACCGCAACAGGCCTTCCAGTCAGCGGATCCCGTCCCGTGTAATACATGGCCGACGCCAGAGTCATGGGCGCCGGATAGAAATCCTGAACCTGTTCAGGCCGGACACCCCGTCGCCGCAGGTACAGCGCCAACACGATCATATCGTCCAACGTGCAGCCCGGATGACCACTGAGATAGTACTCGGTCAGTCCCCAGGAATGCCCCACTCGTTGGCCAGCGGCAAAAAATCGTTTCAGGAACGCGCGATAGACCCGATGCGGCGGCTTCCCCATCACCTCCAGAACCCGGTCGACCACATGTTCCGGAGCCGTCTTCAGCCGACCGCTCACGTGCCAGCGGGCGAGGTCTTCGAACCACCGATCGTCCGCATAGGCCATCGCCAGATCGTGTCGGATACCACTGGCGACGAATACATGGCGCACGCCGGGAACGGATCGGACCCTTTGCCAGAGACGCCGTTGACGGTCGAAATCGGCCTGAAGGCGGGGACACGGCTCCGGCACCAGACACCGGCGTCTCCCCCGGCATCCCCCTCGCTTATCCCGGCAGCCGGTTTGCCACATATTGGCGGTAGGTCCTCCCAGATCCGTGATCGTTCCCCGAAACGAAGGATCCCGGGCCAGGCGGCGTGCCTGAGCGACAATACTCCCCTCGCTCCGGGAGCTGATGGTCCGGCCCTGATGGACGGTGATCGCGCAGAATCGGCACTCCCCGTAACACCCCCGATGAGTCGTGATCGAGTCGCGGATCATCTCCCAGGCGGGAATCCTCGCGTGGCCATAGGAGGGGTGAGGTCGGTTTGTAAAGGGAAGCGCATAGATCAGGTCCATTTCCTCCGTTGTCAGGGGAAGCGGGGGAGGTTCAACCACCACCCACCGATCGCCGTAGGCCTGAGCCAGGCGAACCGCATGCCAGGGGTGGGAATAGCGATAAATCTGCCGGGTCATTTCGGAAAACGCCTCGCGGCCCTCCTCAGTAGGGGCCGAGACCGCCTCATAGGAAGGAAGACGGACCACAAGGTCGCCGGCCAGCGTTTTCGACAGCCGGGCGGTTCCAGGAACCCCGCCCAGGGGCACCCCCTTCATCGCCTGCGCCACCAGATCGGCCAAAGGGGGTTCGCCCATACCGTAGACCAGAACGTCGGCTTTGGCATCCACCAGCAGAGACCGTCGGACCCGGTCGCTCCAATAGTCATAATAGGCCAGACGGCGAAGGGAGGCTTCGATTCCGCCAATGACCACCGGCACACCATGGCCGACCTGGCGAACGCGGGCGGTATAGACAATCGTCGCATTGGGAGGACGGCGACCGGCTAGGCCACCAGCTGCATAGGGATCGTCGCGCCGCCGCTTCCGCATGACGGTCAGGCGAGCCAACTGACTGTCCACATTGCCGGCCGTCACACCCCAAAAAAGCTTCGGAACCCCCAGGGCCGCGAAATCCTCGACCCGGTCCGGACGCGGTTGGGCAATGACACCGACCCGACAACCCAACCATTCGAGAAAACGGCCGACCATGGCCGCCCCAAAGGCCGGATGATCCACATAGGCATCGCCGGTCACCAGAATCACATCGCACTGCTCCCACCCTCGCGCCTCCATTTCGGCTCGGCTCATGGGAAGCGGGGCGGCGATCTCCGGCAGAATCCGGAAACGGGACCAGCGAACCGGGGACGCGTTTGTCATAAACGGTGTTGGAAATCCGATCCCGGACCTCGTGACCTCAAGCGCCTTCGGCCCCCAGGGGAAGGGGGAACAGCGAAACGACAAGGCGGCTCCCGCCTTTCCCCTCTTCAAAGAGCACCGACGAAGCCAGGACTGGCACCCCTGTGGTCATGCCAAAACCACGAAACTGCAGTCTCCCGATCCACATCCCTGGAGGTGGCGGCGGCTGGAGGAGCGCGGCCGCGGCCTCGGGCGGCGAACAAAACTCTCCTATGGTCCGCTCCCCCACCTCGGGCATCTCTGCCAACCGAGCCAGTTGAAGGAAAGCAGGATTGGCATAACTGATCTTTCCCCCCAGCTCGCAGACGGCAAGGCCGACCGTGGTACCCAAAACGGCGGCCTCTTTCTGAGCCTGTTTTTCGCGGAGCTTTTCCTGCCGCTCCAGGGAATGCACCGCAAAAATCAGATCGCCTTCATTTAGAATTCGCGACCTGTTGATCGCAATTTCGGCCGGAAAGGTGGTGCCGTCTCGTCGGCGTCCCTTCCCCATAATAACCGTGAAGCGGCCGGAAGACGTGGCGCTGCGAATCTTGTACAACATCCGCTCGTCCATCCCGGTCACGAGATCGGCGCAACGCATCCCCCACAGTTCCTGAGCCGAATACCCAAAATACTGTTCGGCGCGAGGATTGTGCGCAACCAAGAACCCTTTATTGTCGAAGATGAGAATGGCGTCGTACAGAGCCGCCAGGAGGTTTTTGAACAGCGTCACCTCCCCCAGCCGATCCTGCGGACGGGGAGCACTTGGAGTCGCAAGACCCGGCAATGGGCTTGATTCCAAAGGTGCCGTCGTGGATATGGCGGCGTCAGAAACAGACGGCGAGCCCATATTCGCAGCCGCCGTCCGAGCCATGGATCCGTTACCCAGGGAAGTGGGAGAAGAGGAGGCCGGAGGGGAAGTCGAAGGAGGTGGCGCCGCCTGGACCGTCGCGTCAGAAGGAGGTGCTTTCCCCGGCAGCGCAGACGCCTGATTCGCCTGCGAAACTAGGGCTTTTTTGGGTTCCTGCTCTTTTTCTTCGTTCCCGGAGGAACGGAACAAAAAGCGCAACACGTTTCGGCACCGCCTTTCCCCGTTATGAGATCGTCATTATAGCTATTCGAGGTCGGACAGGTCAATTCGCATCGTTGTTGACGACGACGGCGCACCGCCGGATTCTTTCGGGACCGCCGGCGCTTTGAACCGGGACGGAATCTTCAATGCAGATCCACAGGCCGGGCATTCGATGGTCATCCCGATCATGTCCCGGGGAGCTTCAATCTCCTGGGAGCAGGCCCGACAGCGAAACAGAATATAGTCGCCCGCCTCCGCAGGTGCGGATGCTTCCTTCCCCTGATCCGGCCGGGATTCTGCCGCCGGGGCTTTCTCTGACTCATCGCTTCGCAACAAAACGGCATGGCAGTTCGGACAAGTCACCGACTCGTCGGCAAGATCGGCACTGAAGGCCACCAAGGCCCCGCACTCCGGACAAGGCACGGCCATCTGACTGGTCGAAAGGCCCGTGGAAACGGCCGGCGATGGCGTTCCCGCCGAAGGCGGTGAACCCGCCGGCGACGGACTGGGCGTGTCGGATGATGCCGGCGCCACAGGCCGACCAGGGGCGGATTCCTCGAGCTTCTGGATGACAACATCCTTGCGGGGCGCAATCGCCTCCTTCGCTCGCTTCAGCGGGACCATCTTCACCACCCGGCGTTCCCCAATCAGAAAGAGCTCTCCGGTGATCGGATTCCGATGCCGGGACGCCTTTCGCTTGACTACTTTGATTTTTCCGATACCGGGAATGACAAACCCTCGCGGCGCCTCCCGGTAGGCAATGGACGCCAACCGATCCAGGACCCGCTCGACCGCGGCCAGGGACATTCCCAATTCCGCAGCGATCTCGCGAACCAGATCACTTTTGCGATAGCCAACCCGCCCCGCTGCCTCAACCTCCGTACGCGGGGTCGCCAGATCCTGCACGTCGCTCACGACACAACCTCCATGACCGTTTCTACCATTGCCACGATATTGCGGAAAACACCATTCCCAAGCCCCACGAGTATAGGGCGAAGCGGTCGGACATACAATCAATCCCTGCTGATCATCAAACGCCTCTTCGATCAGCCGCGCCGTCTCTTCCCGTATCGCCTCCGGATCCGCCTCGTAAAGTCGGTGGATCTGAATGTTCCCCTCAAGGGTCATCCGGCCTCGCGCCATCGCTTTCGCCTCTCGAGCCGTCAGGTCACCCATCGGAGGCGCTTCCACGGAATGAAGAACGTCTACACCCATTTCCACAAAATGGGCAAAGACCTTTTTCAGGGATCCATGGCAATGAATATGCACACGACCCCCACGAACGTGAATGCGATCCACGATCGGCCGGTCGTACCGGACATTGAAATCCACAAAATCCCCCGGGCTCTGCATCGGCAGCACCAAATACTCTTCACCGGCTAAAGCATAAAACGGGCCAATGCCGGCGTTCTGATAGAGGTCCAAAAGCGCAAGAATCTCTCGCATTCGCCTCTCGCAAAGCCGATGCAGCGCCTCCCGCGCCGTGATGGAAAGCTCGGCAAATAAGGCCTGCCCACACCATTCCACGGCCGCCCCCGCCGGATTGTGCCCGAGGGGCACTTCGACAATTCCGGCATCGCCTAGATCCGCCTGCACCTTCAAAAAATCGTCTCGGACCAAAACCGGCCGCCGTTCGGAAAGCGAAAGCAAGCGCGCGATATCCGCCGGTTTTTTGACAAAATTCGATTCCACCAGCCCCGGCTGCCCCAAGCGGCTGACCCTCTCGCTCCTGACCAAATCCCCCCGCGGAATGTGCATCGTCTCGACCCGCCGATCAAAATCGTCCGAAAACTTCTCTACGCGCACCTCGACGGGCCATTCTGGCTCCCATCGAAATCCCACCCAGGAAACTTTCAGTTCCGTGTGTTCCTTCAAAAAAGCCTTCAACCGATCGTACCTCGGATCATTTCTGGGAAAACCCGTCCGACTGTAAACCGCCGGCCGATCCGTCGGCTCATGGCGGTAACAACGCATCAATCGCTCTCGTCGCGTCATCATTATTTCGGGTATCACTCTGCCCGAAAAAACTCGGAAAATCAATTCGGTTTTTTCGTTTTTGCGAAAATGGAACTGCAATCTGCTTTTTCTTTGACCTTTGCGGCGTGAATAGGCAAGGATAATCCAGCGTCTAATTCATGAACCGCGAGAGATCAGAAGGGGAGCTTCTCTCACGAGCTCGAAAGGGTGACATGGAGGCGTTTGCCATGCTTTTCGAACCCTGCCGGCAGCAGGCCCTGACGGTCGCCGCCCGCATCGTTGGGGCGGACGAGGCGCAGGACGTTGTCATGGACGCCTTTCTGAAGGCCTGGCGGGCTCTCCCTGCATTCCACGGTCACTGCCGCCTTTCCACCTGGCTCTTTCGAATCGTCTGGAACTGTGCAACGGACCATATGCGACTTGTCAAACGGCGCCGGGAATCGGCCCTTCCGGAAAATGAAAAAGGGGCCTCTATGGAACCGGCGGACCCTTCGGCGCCCCCTCCGGACCGCCAAGTCATTCAACAAGAAACAGAGTCCCGGCTCGACCAAGCCCTGGAACAACTCCCCGATTCCCTGCGAATCACCCTCCTACTCCGATATGCCGACGGCTTCTCCTACCGCGAAATCGCCGATGCGATGGGAGTCCGGATCGGTACGGTGATGTCCCGTCTGTTCCATGCCCGGCAACGCCTGAAACGTCTACTGAATGACGAACGAGAGGAGTTCCAATCATGAATCGATGGTCGGAACTCGAAAAAGCGCTGGCATCCAAGCGCCTGAGGCTGCCTCCCCACCTGAAGGCAGGAGATCCATTCTGGGCCGAGTTTCGTGCTCGCGCCTCGGGGATCCGCCAGGATTCGCAGGCCGACCGGTTCTCATGGCTGTCCTATCTCTGGCCCCGTCTCGCCTGGGGGGCCGTAGCCCTCCTCATCGTTCTGCTCATCGCCCTCCCCCGGATCCCTCTTCGTTCCACACCCGCCGCGCCCGCAACGGCGGTCCACACTCTGAACATCGTCGTCCCCTGCACCTCAGCCTGGATTCTAACGCTTCCCTCTGACTCCCCTCAGGGTGAATCGGCGATCGTGATCTGGGTGTCGGGCCTGGAGGAGGAAAACCCCTCATGAAACCCCACCTGCTTCTAAAATTCAGAACGGTCGGACTTCTCGCCGCCGCCCTTCTTCTCCCCCCCGTCGCCCTCGCGCAGATGTCCCCCCCCTCCGAACCCCTGCTTCGCATTCGTCTCGTGCAGGCCTCGCCGGAACCCGGTCCGACTGATCCCGCTCTCGTACCACTGGCCGATCTCCTGCGCCGCAATATGACCTTCCGCTCGTTCCGTCTGCTCGACGTCAAAACCCTTCGCCTTCCCGCCGCACAGACCCTCCCATTTCCCGGCCGCTTTCGCCTTTCCCTCGAGGGAACGGCGGCCGCACTGACGGTGACGCTCAACCGCGGATCACAGACGATTCTCAACACCCGCACCTCGCTCCACAGCCGAACGCCCCTGGTGATCGGCGGAGTCCCCCACGGCTCGGGCGGCACGCTTCTCTTCGTCCTCGACCTTCCCGCAGAGTCCACCCCATGACCCGACTCCGCATGGAACGGCGCACCTCCGACAACACCTACCTCCACAAGGACTTCCACGGAGCCACGTCCGCGGGGCCGGATGATCTCCGCCTCACCTACGAAGACGAAGCGGTCCGCGACTTCCTTTGCCAGTTCGCCCGGGCTTGGTATCAACCGATGCGTGAAGCCCTCCATCGCCAGGGATTGGTCGCTCTTCGGGAGCACTAGGCGCGCATCTTCGAACAGGAAGGCGGAGAGGTCGTGTTCACGCAAACGACGGATGAACTCCTCATCGAATGCCGCAGAAATCAAGCTGTTCTGCATATGCGGGAATTGGCCGCGTTTCATTCGAAAAATGCCATGATCTCGTGTGCCGAATTTATTCCGGCCTACAGCGAATTCTTCCGTTATCTCCATCCGTGGGGCGGCCCCATGCTCGACGCCTCACGTTTCACTCCATATTCTGAGTACGGCCGACACGGCAACGTGCTCTACCGACGGGTGCTGGAGCCACTGAGCGATACATACGAATTCGACGAGGCCAAAACCGACCACGGGGCCTGTGTCATCACCGTCCGCCGTTAGCCCCCGAGTGGATCCTACCGAAGACCCTCCAGAAGCCGCCGCTCCCAGATCGGCTGCGCCGTGGGCTCGGCATCCGGCCCGACGATGGCCAGACTGACACGATTCGGCCGAACCAGATCGCGCGCCAGCGTTTGAATGGCATCCGGGGTCACCGCCCTCATCGCGGCGATCTCCTGGTCGGGATCCAAAACGCGCCCATATGCCGCCACACACTCCCCCGCCCATTGCATTCGCCGCGTCGAACTCTCGAGCCCCAGGCGCATCTGGCCCGCCGTGAAGTCCTTCGCGCGCCGAAGCTCGCGCTCCCCCACCCGTTCGTCGCCCAGACGCCGGATCTCCCGAAGCGTGAGCGCCAAGACCCGCAGAGCATGCTTCGGCTCCGTCCCGGCCGAGATCGTCAACGCACCGGTTTCGGCAAACAAGGAGATAGCCGACTGAATGGCATAGACAAGGCCATACTGCTCACGGATCACCCGGAACAGCCGGGAACTCATGTTTTCCCCAAGGATCACCGATAGCAGTTTCAGCGCGTAACGGCGGGAATCGTGTCGCCCGAATAGGCGGATGCCCAGGGCCAGGTGCGTCTGTTCGACCGGTTTGCGGATAAGCCCCACCCGCTCCTGGGGATGCCGGTCCGAGACCGGGGAAGCAACGATGGGCTTCCTCCTCACACGGAAATCCCGAACCCACCTCTCGAGACGGCGCCTCCAGCATCGCCAATCGGTTCCCCCCGCCAAGGCAACTATGGTAGCGCCAGGCACGTAGGCCTTGCGATGATAGTCCACCAGTTCCAACCGTCCGATCCGATCGAGCGCAGGCTCGGTGCCGGTCAGAGGACGCCCGAGCGGATGACCGGGCCAGAGAAGCGCCTGAAGCTGCTCTTCTACCAGTTGGGATGGCTGGTCGTCATAGAGCCTGATCTCTTCGCGTATGACCTCGCGCTCGCTGGCGATGTCGGCCTCGGCCAAACGAGGCCTCCGATAGAGATCGGCCAGCACCTCGAACGCCGTCTCTTCATGTCGCGCTTCGACCCGGGCATAAAAACAGGTCGTCTCCTCCTGAGTGAACCCATTGAAATCCCCTCCTCGGCCCTCGATCGCCCGGGCGACTGCCGCGGCGCTACGCCGCCGGCTTCCTTTGAACAACAGATGCTCCAGAAAATGGCTGATGCCGCAGAGAGGCTCCGGCTCGTGGCGTCCGCCCACCGTCGCCCAAAAGCCAACGGCCACACTGGACACCGAGTGCATCGGCCAGACCACGGCGCGCAACCCACCGGGAAACGAACAAAGTTCAGGGCGTTCCGCCGGCGTCGTTCTCAATCCCCCGCCTCCTGAAAGGCCGCCAGGTCGGCCCGCCCCTCATAGAGTGCCTTGCCAACAATGACCCCCACCAGATTGGGGCAGCCAAGGGCGCGGAGCTGCCGAACATGGGCCGGCTCAGCTACCCCTCCCGACGCAATCACCTCGCAGGCGACCGAACGGCTGAGCGCTTCGATGGCCGCCAAGTTCGGACCGCTCAGCATCCCATCCGTCGCCGTGTCGGTATAGATCAGCGTCCGGAGTCCTGCGTCCGACAGACGCCGGGCCAACGCAACGGCCGACATATCCGTTGTCTCGACCCACCCCCGGACCTGTACCCTCCCATTCCGCGCGTCAATCCCCACCGCCAGGCGGTCCCCATAGCGGGCAATCCAACCGGCGGTCCGATCCGGATCCGTGCAGGCACGCGTCCCTACCACCACCCGTCGAACCCCCAACTCCAGGAGATGCTCGATATGCGCCTCCTCCCGGATTCCCCCACCCACTTCTACCGGAATCGGCCCCATCGCTTTCACAATGGCCGCTATCTGATCGCTGTGAACCGGCTGCCCCAAAAACGCGCCGTCCAGATCCACCACGTGAAGCCAACGCGCGCCGGCGGCCCGCCAATGGCCGGCCATGGCCGCCGGATCGCTCCCGTAAACGGTCTTGTCCTCAGCCCGCCCCTGTCGGAGCCGGACACATTGGCCATCCTTGAGATCAATGGCAGGAATGACCGTGATCATGACACGCCGTAGGAAAAGACCTAAGATTAGAGCCGGCCTTTGCTGGAAGGAATTCCAGACTCCCGCGGGTCCGGCGCCGCCGCCATTCGAAGCGCGCGTGCGACCGCCTTGAACATCGCCTCGAATCCATGATGCGGATCCCGGCCATAGCGGAGGGCGACATGCAGATTCAAACGTCCCTTCGTCACCAGCGCCCGGAAGAAGTCCTCGATCAATCCGACATCGAAGGACTTGATCCGCCGCTTGTGAGGGGTGGCATAGACGAGAAACGGCCGCCCACCCAGATCCACGGCGGCTTCGGCCAACGTCTCATCCATGGGCAGCAGAGCCCACCCGTACCGGGCAATGCCCCGGCGCTCCCCCAAGGCCTCATCCAGCGCTTCGCCGAGCACCAGGCCGATGTCCTCCGTGGTGTGATGATCGTCCACATTCAAATCACCCCGGGCCCGAAGACTCAAATCCCAGAGGGCATGGTGACCAAGAAGATCGAGCATGTGATCCATAAACCCCATGCCAGTTCGGATCGAACAACGCCCGGATCCATCCAGATTGAGCGTCGCTTGAATCCGCGTCTCACGGGTGTTCCGTTCCACCGTTGCGCATCGCCTTTTCATGCCATGACTATACTCGCCGGCGCTTCGCTTTGCAAAACCTTTCCCCGTTTTTCATATCGGCCAATTTTTTTCTTGACATCTTTGGCCCGCTCTGCACTTTTCTAGAACAGTCCTAAGGGCGTCATTGCCAAGAGGGGTGCCTCATGAAAACATCAGCGGCCATACGTGGGACTCTTCTGGTTGGGTTCTTCGGGATTGCGATGGCGCAGGGCGCCATCGTCACGCTTCAGAACAACACCCTTTACGATTATACAGGAACCTCCGATGCCTGGCTCAATGAAGAGACAACCGGCCAGCGAAAAAATTACGGCGGCGCCACCAACCTCATTGTCCGGTACGACAGCGCCGACGGCGGGTACATCGAGGACTGTACCGTGATCCGCTTCCAGCTCCCCATGGTGGTGTGCTCCGGCGTCCATACCGCCGAACTCGCCCTCTTTTACCGTGAGGAGGGAAGTATGCAGCTCAACAACGTGATGGGACTCAAGCCCTATCGGCTGACCAACGACTGGGACGAAAACACCGGCACTGGCGACCGCGAGGAGGGCGTCAGTTGGCGATACCGCGACCGACAGGAAACGAAAACCTGGACGGGGCAGTCGGGAGGGTGGTACGACAAGGTGGACGATGGCAACAGTGAACAGCGAATCAAAAAAGCCGGCGGCAGCGGCGAGGGTATTCCACCCCTCAACTGGGTGCCGTTCAACGTTCGCCCGTCGGTCCTTGCCTGGACCAGCGGACAGACCAACTGCGGCTTTGTCCTCTTCTCATCGTATTTCACGGGCAATGGATCCATGGTCTATGGGGTATTCGATTCGCGCAATTTTCCCAATCCCGATACCCGGCCCAAATTGACGATCGGCTACTCGAATGCGGTGATCCACTGGGAGGGGGCCATGAATGGCAACTGGTCCACCTCCGACGTGAACTGGCGGGTTGACATCGCCCGCGCCCGCTACGAAAACGGCGATCACGTCCTTTTTGAGGAAACGACGCGTTCCAACCTTACCATTGCAGCCGGCGGTGTGACCCCGGCGTCAACGACCTTTTCTAATAATGTAACACCCTACACGCTCGCGGGCGGCCCCCTGCTCGGCAGTGGACCGCTGAACAAGCACCGCAACGGGGATCTCAGGCTTGCCGCCTCGAATGGCTTCTCGGGCGCCATCACCGTGACCGGAGGGCGTCTCATCGTCGCCCACCAAAATGCGCTCGGCTCGCCGTCCGCCGGCACTGAGGTTCGCGAAGGCGCCTCGTTGGTCATGACCGATGGGATCCTGTACACATCTGCTGAGCCCCTCACTCTGGCCGGCAACGGCTGGGACAATGCGGGCGCGATGCACATCCTATCCGGAACCGGTCTCTTCTATGGTCCTATCACCTTTACGGCCCCCGCCTCTGTGGGAACCCCAACCGGCTCTCTTCTGGTCCTTATGGGTCCGCTGCAGGGAGCCGGGAATTGGACCAAGATCGGTTCAGGAACGCTTGCTCTGGGAGGAGCCACGGACAATTCGTGTTCGGGAACCGTCCATGTTGCCGAAGGCACGCTCTTCATCCAGAAAAGCGGATCGGCAGTGGCCATTCCAGGACTCCTCCGGATCGGCGGTACCACCCACGCGACAGCTGAACTGGGTTCTTCCGGTCCATTCGGTTCGAACGCCTCCGTCAGGATTGACACGGAGGGACGACTCCTCATGAGAACCTACTCGGCGAGCGTTACCAACCTGACCATGACCGGCGGCGAGTGGCTTTCGGAGGGGGGCGTCCTCACCCTCCGCGGAGATTTCTCCTATGCCGGCACAACGCAGGGTGCCCGCCTGTCCGGCGGTGCCCTCTCCCTCGATGGCGCCCTACGAACGTTCACCATTGCCGACGGATCCGAGGAATCGGATGTCCTCGTCGAAACCGAACTGACCAATGGCGGAATAATCAAGGCGGGCAACGGACGCCTCACTCTCCGCCAACCGTCCAGCTATACCCTGGGCACAGTGGTTCTCGCCGGTTCGCTCCGTGTGGAAAACCCCACCGGATCCGGAACCGGAAGCGGCACCGTCACCGTTCATGGGGGAGGAGCTCTCGAAGGCACCGGTCGAATCGAGGGAACCGTTGTGGTTCAGGACGACGGCTGGATCCGTCCCGGCTCGAGCGCCGGCACGCTCACCATCGGCTCACTGGTCTGTTCGAACGCGGCGGCTTTGGCGTACGATCTGAACGTGCCCGGTTATTCCTCCAGCAATGATTTTCTTGTCGTTCAGGGCAATGCGACGGTGAAAGGCCGCCTTGTCGTTCAAGCCGGCCCGGGTTTTAGCGCCGGATCCTATCCTCTGCTCTCCTACACGGGTTCACTGGAGCTGGGCCCCATCGCCATCGAAGGCGTCCCCGCTCCGTATGACGCCTGGTTGGCCACCAATACGCCCGGCGTTCTGGTCCTGGAAGTCGCGGAAACCCCCGATCATTACGTCTCCCCTGACGGCGGCGATATCTTCCCTTACACCAACTGGGCGACCGCAGCCCGGATCCTGCAGAATGCGCTCGACGTCGCTCAGACCGGCGATACCGTCTGGGTGGCCGCCGGCGTCTACTCCGAAGGCGGCCGCCCTGTCGCCGGCTCGGCGCTGACCAATCGCGCCCTGATCCCATCCGGCGTCACTCTCCGCAGCGTTGCCGGCCCCACCCGCACAGTGATCGTTGGTCAACCCGATCCCGTCCGCACCAACGGTCCAGCCGCCATCCGCGGCGCATGGCTCCAACCCGGCTCGGCGCTGATCGGTTTTACCCTATCCAACGGATTCACCGCAGCCGAAGGATCCGTGATTGACCGGCGTGGAGGCGGGGCCTATGCCCAATCGGCGGTCATTTCGCAGTGCTGGTTTGTCGGAAACGGTGCCATCGAAGGGGGCGGTGCAACGCTTCAAGAGGCAACACTCGCCGAGGCTCGGTTCTGGGAAAACCGAGCGGCAAGCGGAGGCGCCCTTGTCCTCGACAGTGGATCCAAGGCCGTGAACAGCCTCTTTTACCGAAACACCGCCGAGTCCGCCGGCGGCGCTATCTGGGCTCTGGGCCAGGCGCAGCTCCGCCATCTCACGATCGCCCGAAACAACGCTGGCCTTCAGGGAGGTGGAGTCGCCTGTGAAAGCAGCGTGCTGATCCAGAACTCGATCCTCTACTTCAATCAGGCCCCCGCAGGGGAGAACCTCTATTGCAAATCCGGCGTGCCCTCGGTCTCTTACTCGTGTCTCTACCCCGTCCTTCCCGGCCCAGGTAATACCGAAGCAGACCCCGAATTTCAAAACGACAACGACGACAACTTCCACCTCCGTTATGGCTCCCCATGCCTTGACCGCGCGGCCTTTTCCTCTCCGCCCCTGACCAACGATCTCGACGGCGTCCTGCGTCCCATCGATGGAGATTATAACGACGATCCGCGCCCAGATATGGGGGCATTCGAATACGACGGCGCCACCACGGATACGGACGGAGACGGTATCCCAGACGATTGGGAACATCAGCATGGGTTGAACCCGCGCTCCGAAGAGGACAGAGATCTGGACTACGACGGCGACAGCTACGCCAACTGGGCCGAATATGTGGCCGACACAGACCCCTTCCTGAGCTCCTCCTATCTGAAAATCGTCGCCGTATCCAACACGACGCCTTTCACCCTATGGTTCGACTCTTCCGCCCATCGCCTCTACCGCCTGCTCGCCGCGACCAGTCTGACCGATCAGGTCTGGACCGAGGTTCCAGGCGCCGGACCCACCCGCGGAAGCGGAAGACAAATGTTCCTCCAGGACACGAACGCACGTCCCGACTGTCTCTTCTACCGACTGAGGGTTGACGTTCCTTAAGCCGGTCCGGGCGGCGGATATCAGCCCTTCCCGCGGACGATTCCCGATTGACGGCCGACGTCCGTTTCAGTACACCGTAAGCCAGACGCCGGGTTCCCGGAGATTCCGTCTCGCGTGCCCGGCTCATCACCGATATCGTCCATGACATTGGTCAACAGGTTAGATCGTGTGCGACTCAGGAGAGGGTGCGAGGGGACTCTTGTTTTTTTCCTTATCTGCCTGTGGCTGAATGGGGAATCCCCTCTTTTGGCCGAACCCTGGGATTTCGAATTCGATCTTCTCAGCGGCGACACCGCCGCCGTCCGGCAGACGCTCCAGAACGAGCCCGATCGGATCCATGACCGCACGGATGAAGGATGGACTCCTCTCCACATGGCCATCCTTTCGCGCAACGTGGAGACCGTTCGCCTGCTCCTAACCCATGGGGCCGATGTGCGCACCAGCGATCCTCGAGGAATCACTCCCCTCCACCTTGCCGCCTATCTCAATCAGCCCGAGATGGCTCGTCTCCTCCTGGAAAAAGGCGCCGATCCGAACGCCCGTACGGTGTCCGGCGAGACCCCACTCCACTGGTGCGCCCCTCAGGATGCCGCGGAGGTGGCGGATCTCCTTCTCCAACATGGCGCCTCCACAGCACTCTCTCCTTCGCCCCTCCAACGGGCGATCGAACTCCAAGCCCCGGAACTGGTCCGACGGCTTCAATTTCCCAATCGCTCCGCCGCCTCTTCGCCGACCCAAGAACCCCTCCGTTCAACCACGATCATGCTCTACCCCGATGGAACCCTTTATACGGGAAACGTAAATCGCGGCCGTTTCGACGGCTTCGGCGAACTGCTCTTCCCCGACGGCGAGCAATACGTCGGCCAGTGGAGAAAGGGCCGACGTGAAGGGCAAGGGCAAGCGATCCTTCCCGATGGGTCGCAATACGAAGGGGAGTGGATGTCCGACCGGCGAAACGGCCGCGGTCAGGCCACCTTCCCCAACGGTGACCGTTACGAGGGAGAGTGGAAGGCCGATCGGCCTCACGGGCGCGGAGTCTATCACTTTGCGCAGGGCGGTGTCCTGACTGGCCTCTGGCACAAGGGCCAACTTCTGGAAGGTACCGGCACCTGGACGGATTCCCACGGCGCATGCTACAGCGGCACCTGGCGAAAGGACCGCCCGGAAGGTTCAGGCCGGTTCACCTTCCCTGACGGGGCGGTCTGGACAGGACATTGGAAAAACGGAAAGCCTCTTGCCCCACATCCCTGAGGCCGTTTCCCTCATCCCGCTCGACGTCGGTCACCGCCCCAGTCGGCGCAGATTTTCCCGGCAGATCCGAATGCACTCAAGGGGCGGATGAGAATAGGTCTCCTGCTCGATAATGTACCACTCGGTGCCCCCGACACGTTCGCAGGCCTCAAAGAGATCCATCCAGCGAATTTCGCCCTCGCCGAGAAGGGCCGCCGTGCTGCGGTCAGAGGAATATTCCTTGAGATGGACCGTCCGCGATCGGCCTGGGTATTTCCGGATATAGGGAATGATGTCGGCGCCGCCGTCCCGGGCATTGCCGCTGTCCGGCTGCATGCAGACCTCAGGATGGGTTGCGTCAAACAAAATCTCCCACGGAATCTTTCCTTCCATCGGCTTGAATTCGTGGTTGTGATTGTGATAGCCCGTCATCATCCCGTAAGGGGCCAGCCGCGCCGCGATCTCGTTGAATAGGTCGGCCGTTCGGCGCCAATCCGCTGCCGTCGCGCGTAACTCGGCCGGTAGCCCCGGCACGATCAGAAACCGGTTGCCCAGGACCCGATGAAACGCCACGCTTTTCTCCAGCTCGTCGCCGAGCAAAGTCTGAATGCCGACGTGAGCTCCCGCTACCTTCAGGCCCACATCATCCAGCATCGTCCGCAACTCTTCGGCCGTCCGGTTGTAATACCCGGCGAATTCAACACCATCATATCCCATTTGGGCCACGGCCTTCAGAACCCCAGGCAGGTCCCTCGCACAATCGTCGCGAACCGAGTAGAGTTGGACGGCAACCGGTATCTTTTTCATTGGAACCTCTGCGTTTTGTGGACAATTCTCATCGTTTGGACCGCCTCGGTTCGAAAATTGGGATTCCTTTTATACCACGCAGACGTATGAACGCAATATCCTTGCGAGCAGCCGGCAGCCGCTGGCCGTTTCGCGGACTTGACGGCCCCGCTTGCCAGCCGGTAGCATCGGCCCATGCTTCCCCAGTGGATCATCGAAGCAAAGCGCGACGGCCGCGAACTGGAACCTGACCAGATTCGGGACTTTATTCTGGGGTTCGCCCAAGGTCGAATTCCCGACTACCAGGCGGCCGCCTGGGCCATGGCCGTCTATTTCCGGGGCATGTCCCTCGACGAAACAGCCGCCCTCACCCGCGCCATGTTGGACTCCGGTGACCGCCTCGATCTCCATCACGTGACCCGCCCCCGCCTCGACAAACACTCCACCGGCGGCATCGGCGACAAAGTCTCCCTCGTCCTCGCCCCGCTCGCCGCTGCCTGCGGCCTCGCCGTTCCCATGATTTCCGGACGCGGGCTCGGCCTCACCGGCGGCACACTCGACAAGGTCGAGTCCATTCCCGGGTATCGCACCGATCTCTCCCCCGCCGAGTTCGCCCGCATCGTGGAAACCTGTGGCTGCTCGATCATAGGACAGACGCCCCGCCTCTGCCCCGCCGATCGAAAGCTCTACGCCCTCCGCGATGTCACGGGAACGGTCCCCTCCATCCCCCTCATTACGGCCAGCATCCTCAGCAAAAAACTGGCGGAATCTTTGAACGGCCTGGTGATGGATGTCAAGTGCGGCCGAGGCGCTTTCATGGCCGCGCGGGATTCCGCCCGCGAACTGGCCCGGTCGTTGCGGGAGGTGGGCCGACGACTCGAACTCCCCGTGTCCGGATGGATCACGGCCATGGACCAGCCGCTCGGTCGGACGGCCGGCAATCGCGTCGAAGTCGCGGAAGCCGTTCGCCTCCTCCAGGGCGAAGGCCCAGAGGATACCCGGACGATCACCCTGGCCCTGACCGCTCGGATGCTTCGGCTCGGCGGTCTCGTCCAAACCGATGCCGACGCCTATCCCTTGATGGAGCAGGCTCTTCGCACCGGAGCCGCCTTCCGAACGTTCGCCAAAATGGTCCGTCTTCACGGGGGCGACCCCACCTTCTTGGAAGACCCGGCCGCCATCGAAGGACGGGCGGCCGCCAAGGCCTCTCTTGCCAGTCCGGAACAGGGATGGATCGTGGATGTGGACGCTCAGGCGGTCGGCCGCGCCGTTCTTCTTCTCGGGGCAGGACGAACCACGATCGAGGATCGGGTGGACCCCGATGCCGGTGTTTCCTCTCTGAAAAAAGTCGGGGATTTCGTCGAAAAAGGCCAACCGCTGGCCGAACTTCACGCGTCCACCCTAGACCGGATCGAGGCGGCCCGCCCCTGGCTGGCCCGGGCTTTTCGTATCGGCGAGGCCCCGCCACCGGCGACGCCTCTGCTGCTCGAAGATCTGGATATGTTGCCGCCATGACTCGGGATTCATTCCCTCATCTCGACCGCGACCGCCTCGAAGAGGCGGGGGAGGCGATTCGCGCCCTCTGGCCGAAGATCGCCGTCGCCTGGGGCGCAATCCTGGGGTCCGGTCAGTTCGGTTTGGAGTTCCCCGGGCAGAAGGTCAAAGGGGAGTGTCCGATGTCGGCTATCCCAGGCCTTGGGGCTCCAACGGTGGCCGGTCACGAGGGACGCATTCGCTGGATGGATTGGGCCGGCACTCATTGGATCGTCTTTCTCGGCCGCCGGCACTGGTACGAAGGGGAGGGATGGCTTCCCGTTCTGCTGCCCCTCTTCCTCATGCGCCACGTGGGTGCCAACCGGGTCCTACTGTTCAACGCCGCCGGAGGCATCCGGCAGGATTTGGCTCCCGGCGATCTCGTCCTGATCCGTGATCACCTGAACCTCATGGGCGATCACCCCCTCCGCGGTCCTCATCAGCCTCTCTGGGGCCCCCGTTTCCCCGATCTTACCGATGTCTACTCCTCAACCCTCCGGGAATGGGCGCGCGCGGCGGCGGACCAAGCCGGTGTGCCGATGAAAGAGGGGGTTTATGCGGGGGTTTCAGGCCCCTCCTACGAAACCCCGGCAGAAGTGCATTTCTTGGCCTCGATCGGCGCCGATCTGGTGGGCATGTCCACCGTTCCGGAAGCCATTGCCGCCCGTTCACTCGGTCTCGAAGTTCTGGCCCTTTCTCTTGTCACCAACCGGGCCGCCGGGCTCTCCTCCCAACCCCTCCGCCATGAAGAGGTCGTCGCGGCCGGCACCAGCGCCCGGGATCGCCTGGAGCGATGGCTCGGTGCGCTCGCATCCTCGCCGCCCCCGCCTCGAAAAGAAGCATCATGAAAGCCCCCTCTCGCGTCTCCTTCGACCTGCTTCTGGCGGCCGCGCGCAAAGCCGCCCGGATGGCCTATGCCCCATACTCCCGCTTCCCCGTTGGCGCGGCGTTGGAGATAGAAGACGGCCGCATCGTCACGGGTTGCAACATCGAAAACGCCTCGTACGGCCTCACGATCTGCGCCGAACGGGTTGCCTTGGGAGCGGCCCTTGCGCAAGGATTCCGCCGGTTCAAACGTCTGGCCATCGTGGCGCCCCGATCCCCGTATCCCCCGTCCCCCTGCGGCGCCTGCCGGCAGGTCCTGGCGGAGTTCGTCCCCCCCGGATTCCCCATCGCCATGCAGGGACGAACCCCCGCCGTCACGATACGCACATTCGGCTCGCTCTGGCCCCTCCCCTTCGTCTTGAAAAAGACCACGCGCCGCGGGCGGACCGCTCAGACGACGTAGGCGTTGGCCGTCGTCGTCCCTCCATGCCCCGTCCAGTCCACATGAAAGAACTGGCCGCGGGGTTTGTCCACCCGTTCAAAGGTATGGGCGCCGAAATAGTCCCGCTGAGCCTGAAGCAGATTGGCCGGCAGCCGCTCCGAACGGTACATGTCGTAATAATTCAAGGCCGTCCCCATTGCCGGCACCGGAATGCCGAGCGTCACAGCCGTCTTGATCACGTTTCGCCAGGCGTCCTGGGACTGCGTCACGACCCGCCGGAAATAGGGATCGAGCAGAAGGCTGGGCAGATCCGGCTGACGATCGAAGGCCTCCTTGATCCGACCCAGAAAACGCGCCCGAATGATGCAGCCAGCCCGCCAGATCATGGCGATTTCGCCGAACTTGAGATCCCACCGGTATTCGGCCGAGGCCGCGCGGAGGAGCTGAAAGCCCTGAGTGTACGAGCATATCTTGGAGGCATAGACGGCCTGGCGAAGCTGATCCAAAAAGACCTTGCGAGATCCCCGGAAGCGAGCCCGGGGTCCGGTCAGTTTGCGCGAAGCCGCAACCCGTTCCTCCTTGATCGCCGAGAGGCATCGGGCGAACACCGCTTCCGCAATCTGGGGAATGCCAACGCCCAGATCGAGGCCCGCCTGGCTGGTCCATTTGCCGGTGCCCTTCTGTCCGGCGGTATCGAGGATCACATCCACCATCGGCTTCCCGGTCTCCTCATCCGTGCGGGCGAGAATGTCCCGGGTGATCTGGATGAGGTAAGAATCGAGCACACCACGGTTCCATTCGGCAAAGACCTTGTGCATCTCGAAGGGCGTCATGCCGACCCCCCGCCCCATCAGGTCGTAGGCTTCGCAGATCAACTGCATGTCGCCATATTCGATGCCGTTGTGGACCATCTTGACGAAGTGGCCGGCCCCATCGGGTCCGATCCAGGCGCAGCACGGCACCCCATCCTCCGCCTTCGCCGCAATGGCCTTGAAGATCGGCTCCAAGGACGGCCATGCGGCCGGATTTCCTCCCGGCATCAGTGACGGCCCCAATAAAGCCCCCTCCTCTCCGCCGCTGACACCCGTCCCCACGAACAGGATGCCCTGCTCGGCCAGGGCTCGGGTCCGGCGGATCGTGTCCGGATAGTGCGTATTGCCGCCGTCAATCACGATGTCGCCGGGCGCCAGGTGCGGCCGCAACTGTTCGATGAACTCGTCCACCGGCTTCCCCGCCTTGACCATGAGCATGATCTTGCGCGGGGGCTTCAACGAGGCCAGAAACTCGGGAATCGAATGGCATCCGATGATTTTCTTTCCCTTGGCCCGGCCATTGAGAAAATCATCCACCTTGCTCACGGTCCGGTTGAAACAGGCGACCGTGAAGCCCTTGCTTTCCATGTTAAGGATGAGGTTCTCCCCCATCACCGCCAGTCCGACCACGCCGATATCCGCCTGCGCTGCCATGGTTGTTACTCCAATGTTCCGAATGCTCTACACACCGCTGAACGCGCTGAAACCGCCATCCACCGGCAACACCACGCCATTCACAAACCCGGACGCCCGGTCCGAACACAGGAACAGCAACGCGCCGCCCAGGTCCTCCGGGTTCCCGAAGCGACCCATCGGCGTATGCTGAATGATCGTCTGCCCGCGCGGCGTCAGCGAGCCATCCTCCCGAGTCAGGAGCGCCCGATTCTGATCCGCCAGGAAGAAGCCGGGCGCAATCGCGTTCACCCGCACGCGCACGGGGGCCAGATGAACCGCCAGCCATTGCGTGAAGTTGCTGACCGCCGCCTTGGCCGCACTGTAGGCTGGAATCTTCGTCAAGGGCTTGAAGGCATTCATGGAGGAGATGTTGACGATCACTCCTCCGCCCCGCTCGGCCATCCGACGCGCAAAAACCTGAGTCGGAAGCAGCGTCCCGAGGAAATTGAGATGGAAGACAAATTCAACCCCCTTGGGATCGAGGTCAAAAAAGGTGACCATGCCCTCGGCCCTTGCGCGAAGGTCTCCCGGCTCCAGCCGCTCTTTGCTGGTGGTCGCCAGCTTGTGGTTCCCACCCGCGCCGTTGACCAGAATGTCCGGCGGGCCCAACTGCCGTTCGATCTCCGCCGCCGCCTGTTCCAACGCCGGCCGGTCCAGAACGTTGGCAGCCACACCCATGGCCGTTCCCCCGTCGGCCGTAATCTCGCGAGCAACGGCCTGGGCCGCCTCGGCTCGCAGATCGAGCACCGCCACCTTCGCGCCGGCCCGACCCAGAACTTTCGACATATACCCGCAGAGCACGCCACCGCCACCGGTGACGACGGCGGTTCGACCGGCCAGAGAGATGGGCACCGGCAATTCGACGCTCATGTGCATGGTCTCCTTGACGTTATGACGACAAAGGCCCTCCAAGGTAGGGGGGCGCATATTTCCAACGGTAAAGCATCTCGCCCGCTTTCGGCACGCAGAGAATCCCCTCCTCTTCCCGGTTCTGAAAATCGGCCATCCGAATCGAGGCCGGATCGCGATAGCCCAGATTGATTCGGCGGCATTCTTCCGGCGGGATCCCTGTGGCCAAGATCACTTCGACGCGAGGTGTTTCGATGCCGTTGTCATAGCGGCCTATGCCCTTGACGTGCGTCGAGTGTGCTAGAACACCCCAGGGGTAGTGGCAGAATCGGTCCCATTGCTTGAGAAAATAGTCCAGCGTGTGGTATCCAATCTCGCGAATAACCGCCCCATGGGTCTCCGATACCTCCCGGATATGCGGCGCATAGATGATGACCGTGCCGCCGTCCGCCACCACCGGCTCCAACTTGTACATGCACTTGCCGCCCGTCCACAAGTCGTCATACATGGCCGGCGCACAGGAGAGCACCGTATGGAAAGGTCGGTCGTAATAGCGAATGTGCAACTGCCGGGAAAGTTCCACCGCTGCACTCCAGGCCCCCTCGGCCGTCCCCGCGTAAAGCCCCGCCAGATCATGCCCCTTCACCACCAGACAGAACGCCCGGATGGGAACCGGCAGCCGTTTCGCCGCATTGTCCAACACCTTCCGAACCGGCGTCCACTGGTTTCCGATGATGACCGGATTCGTGATGACCGCGCCAAGCCAGTGGAAAAAATCGATGATTTCTTGACCGGAGACGCCAGGGAAAAGATATTTGTTGCCTCCCGAAAACCCCACCACCTCATGCGGGAAAACCGGCCCGACAATGATCACCAAGTCATGCTCGAGCACCATACGGTTGACCGTGATCCGAACATCCAGTTCAAAGCGTCCATCGGTGATCGCCCGGATCTCCTCGCGACTGAGGTGCCCCACCTCCGCCAGCGCATGAGGATTTTTGTACTCGTGATTGAAAAAACGGGCCTTTGCAAAGCGATTCCGGTGCTCCGCCGCCGTGATTCCCATCAGCGCGTAAATCCGATCCGGCGACATCGGCGGATGCGTACCCAGCGCGATTAGGACGTTGAGCTCCCGAACCCGCGGCGCAAGCCGTTCATAAATCAGCCGGAACATCATGGGCAGCGGGCAGGTCCGAGTGTGGTCCGGAACCAGAAGAAGGACCCGCTTGCCCTCCACCGGCCACTCCGCCAGCGCCGCCTCGCAAACCGCCGCCGCCTCGCGCTCCGTCAGGGGACTCCCGGCTCGACCCAATCCCTGGCTTTCGCTCATGGCACTTCCTCAAAAGCTCCTATTCTAAAGTATGAATTTAAACGCCGGCAAGAATAAAGGCGCACGACGGTCACGGTTGACCCCGTTCGCGGCCTGTGGTTTAATTGGACTATGAGATGGGGGAAACGTCACGGTCAGACCCTCGCTGAATACGCCATTGCGCTTGCGACCTTAATCGCTGTCATCGCCATGGCGGCCATTTTCTTCTACACATTCAAGGAGTGGAGCAGCCGGGTTCTGGAATTGGTGGCTTCCGAATACCCGTGAAAACAATAATGGAGCACGGTCAACGGTTTGTTACAATAGAAACGAGGTCAAAACCTAGGAGCGCCATGAACACTCCAACCTTCCGAAAACGCGGTCAGACCATGACGGAATACATCATCATCCTGGTCGTGATCGCACTGGCGGCCATCGTCGTCGTCGCCGCGCTGGGCAATCGGATCCAGGGGCTCTTCCGCGGAGCGACCGAGGAACTCGGCGGGCAGCCGGGCCAGGCCACCGACTCCCAGCAATACCTGAAAGACATGGGTAATTGAGTCGGTCGGGGCGGCCATTCCCGGCTTCGCATGAGCCGTGCATGACGGCCCAAACGGCCGTCGAAGGGATGGGTCTATGAAACGCAAGGACGGCCAATCCCTGGTTGAGACCTGTATCATCCTTGTCTTTTTGTGCCTGATCTTTTTCGGCCTTCTGGAACTTTCCAGGCTCACCGCGGCCAAGGAGATTCTGGAATATGCGGCCTCCTGCGGGGCCCGGGCACGCGCAGTGGGGTTTAACCCGTTCATGGTGCACAAGGTCGTTCGCGTCGCCTCGATTCCAAACGCCGGACCCCTCTTGCAGCCCGCCGTCGCGCCCACCCCAATCGCGCCAGTATTCCAGGCGCAGCGGCCCGGCGATGCCTGGATGATGGCCCTGCGCGCCCAACCCCGATCCCATCAACTGCCCGTTGAAGTTTCGCGCATCCCCCTCTTCCTTGGCGCTGAAACCTATGGGCAACTCCCCGCCATCCTGGACTATGCCCGTTGGGAGGAGATCCGCCATGCCGTTTTCGACCTCCGGGCGCCACAGGTGACGGTGCATACCGACCAGCCGCTCGATATCCAAATGCCTCTGCTCCGCCTTTTCATCGGGGAGCAACGCATCCGCTTGGAGGGGCGAGCCGACCTTGAAAACCACTATCCCCTCTATCTCGGCTATGACACGCCCTAGCACATCCTTCCGCCGCTCGCGACGCGGACAGGTTCTCATTTTGCTGGTGGTCGTGTTGGTCATCCTGACGGTCGTGGGGCTGTGGAACTTCGATCTCCACAAAATTTTCCGAGTCAAACACCTCGCTCGAAACGGCGGCGATGCGGCAGCTTTGGCCGCCGCCCGTTGGCAGGCCATTTCCCTGAACCTCATTGGTGAACTGAATCTTGTGCAGGCCGCCCTTCTCGCCGATGCGCTGGACCGTGGCCTTTCCAACAGCCCCGTCGCCGAGGCCGTCGCCAACCTCCAAGGACGCCTCTGCCTGGCCGGGCCCCTCACCGGGCTGGCCGCGGCTCAACTCGCCGCCAAAAACAACGGCATCCATGTCCATCCCGACTTCACCCGGGCCCTCCTGGAACACGCCGCCCTGGTTCGCCGCGAGTACACCATCCGCTATACGCCGCCCTACGAAACCCCGCCCGGAACGCCCAGCGCCTGGGACGACTACGCGGACATGTTGACCATTATCGGCCAGATGGGCATCGCCGCCGATCCGGAAAACCGCCGGCTGTACACCGACATCGCGCTGTCTGATCACTTTCTCCTGAACCCCGCCTTCTATGACGCCATCGCCTCCCGGGACTGGTGCTGGTTCTACTTCCATGCCATGTCCCTCCTCCAAACCTACCGCTCGTGGCGCGACTGGCCCCCTCTGCCCCTCTTTGATGACCCCGAGCCGATCAATTCTGAATATTTCGGACTCGGACTTCAAACCGCCACCCGCCTCGTCGGGCTTCCCGCTAGCGGCGCCGGAAGCGCTGGCTCGCGAGCCACCGAGTGGGCCGAGCGCTTAAGCGGCTTGACCGGCCGGTTCATCCCACCCGAAATCGTTCAAGTGGAAACCCGTTGGTTCTGCTACCGGGAGTCCGACTGGTTCCCGTGGACCGATCGCATTCCCGAAGGGTTTCCCTTCATCGAACCGGTCCGGGACGCCTTCAATGTCGCGGGGGCGGATGCCGCCATTCGGATCGAAGCCACGATGCGGCGTCTCTCGCCCGGCGCCGGTGAAACCACCGTCGGATGGACTGCGGCCGCCAAACCGTTTGGCTCTTTCGGCGACCGCACAATTCCCCCCAACCGCTATGGGCTCGTCCTGCCTGCTTTTCATGATGTGCGCCTGATCCCCGTGGACACCTCCTCCGCTCCCGGGGGCGGCAGCCGACCCGGCTGGGGCATTCACATTCGCCTCCACCTCGGTCCCTACCTGCAACAAGGACCCTCCGCCCTTTCCCCACCCTGCTGGTACTGTGACCAGCTCCGCACCTGGGAAGAGGACGCGTTCCGGCAGGAGGGGCTCGACTGGCTCCGCCAGTACAGCCACCTCTGCCGCCTTCCACAGGGCGGCGGAGGGGGAGGTGGCGGAGGAAGCGGAGGAACCCGGAGAGGCCACTGAGCATGCGCATGGAACCCTCCCCCGCACGTTCGCCTTACAGCGGCCAGGCCCTTGTGGAGTTCGCGGTCGGGTTGGTCGCCCTCCTGATCCTGATCGCCGCCCTTGTTCAGATCGGCGCCATCGCCCGCCGGGATCTTCGGAATATTCTGGACGCGCGAGCGCGGGCCGGTGCGGCCGCGCTCTCCGATGTCTACCTGGCGCCGGTCTTGCCCGGTCCCCGCTTCATCCGCGATTGGGCCGACGGCCCCGACGGTTCCCCCTATACCCGGGACGATAGACCGATCTTCGCCAACCCCGACCTTCTCGCCGAAGGGATCGTGGGCCGGGCGGATCCCGATCGTCTCTCGCACCTCGTTCCTCAGAACCGCTTTTCGGCCCTGGCGGATCCGGCCGCCGTACTTCCCGGCATGGGGTTTGTCCGGGGCTCCTCATCCCGAACCGTTCTCCCGGTGCTGCCCATTGCCCGACGGCTCTTTTTCGGTCGGGAGACTCTGGAGCTGGAATCGGACGTTTTTCTGATCTGGACAAAGGGAGTGGAATGAGAGCCTTCGTCGCCTTGGGGTCCATCGTCCTGGCGCTTCTCCCGGCGCTCTCCAACGCGCGTGTGTTCGAGAGGCAGCCGCGCCCCAGGCTACCCTGGGAACGTTTTTTAGGCTGGGAATGCATCTCCAGGACCCCTGTCCTGATCCACGGCACCCCCGCCACGCTGGCGACGTGGGCTGCGCCCGAATCCCTCGAGTCGGCCTGCCGCCGTATTCTGAACCAGGCCGTCGAAGCAGGCCATGCCGCCTTCTGGATCCCGGGCGAAGCGATGGCGCTGGGCGCCATCGCCGAGAGCGATCGGATCCATCAGCTTCTCGCCATGACTCAGGAAAGCGGACGCCAAACCCTTGTGTTTGCCCTCACGCGGGAACGGAATACGCCCGACTCCGCTCCCCCTGCCATCCCCGAAGATCTTCCGTCCTTCCCGGGAGCGCGCCTGCGCTTCCATTTTGCGAACGAGGGCAGCCAAACAACCACCCTCTGCTGGGAGACTCCTCTCCCGCCCGAACAGGCCCAGGCCTTCTTCGCCGAAGGGCTGAGACAGAAAGGCTGGCAGCCAGCGGTTCCAGGAGCGACCGGCCACCCCCTCACTCTCTATCTCAAGGGCCATGACCTCTGCGCCTTTTCCGCCGAATGGTCTCGCCAAGACCACCAGGTTCTTGTTACTGTCCTGCATCATCGAATGGAGCGCCTCCCCGGCCGTCTCCCGTCTTTCTGGAGAGTCCTGCCATGAAGGAAAAGGCCATCCTGCTCATCTCCCTAGCGGTCGGCCTCCTCGCCGCCGTGCTTATGCACCGATACCTCGCCGCCGAGCGCGCTCGCCTCTACCAAGGGGTCGAAAAAGTTCCGATCGTCGTCGCCGCCCGCGATCTGCCGGCCGAAACCGTGCTCAAATATTCGGACCTGGGACAACGGACGGAGTTCAAAACCGCCGTGGGTGACAACGTGATTAAACCCGAGGAGTTCCCCCTCATCCTAGACCGCCGCCTTCGCTATCCCGTCCGAAAAAATGAGCCCATCTTCTGGTCCCATGTCGAAGCGGCGGCCCGGCGGCCGACCGGCCTCGCGCCGATGATTCGCACCGGCATGCGAGCCGTCTCCATCGCCGTCAGCGGGCCCGATGCCGTCAGCGGACTTGTTCAGCCCAACGATCGGGTGGATATTCTCGGCACTTTTTCCCTTCCCTCCCGAAGCGTACCGGGAGAGATGGAGACCGTCACCCTCACCGTGCTCCAGGATGTCACGGTCCTCGCCTGCGGGGCCTATCTGGCCCGATCCGACCAGCCATCGGGCACCGACCCCTTCCGTCCCGGCGGTTACAATATGGTGACGCTCGCGGTGACGCCGCGCGAGGCTGAACTGCTCACCTTCATCCAGCACATGCGCGGTCTTGGCCAGTTGACGCTCTCCCTCCGAAATCCGGAAGACGTGAGTTTCGAAAAGGAACTTCCGGAGATCAATTTCCGGCGGCTGGAAAGCGTGTTGCCCGAACTGAATCTCTACCGTCAGCGCCAAATCCATCGAAAACCCAACCTGTGAGGGCTCACCCGGACATGGCGCCCGACCTGGAAATCCGCCTCCAGATTCCCGGAAAACCGGAAAAACGGTTTACGCCGGCGCCCGGTATCTATACGATCGGCGCGAGCGAGGATAACACCATCGCCGTTCCAGCCGAGGGCGTGGCCTGGCGCCATGTCGTCCTGGGCGTCACCCCCCACGGAGCCTGGGCGGAAGCGCTCCCCGCCGGCATCACCACCCTTGACGGCCGCCGGGTGGAAGGACGGGTGAACCTCGAACCCGGTCAGACACTGTGCATCGGCCCCTTGACGCTCACGCTCGAGGGATCGTCCTCTTCCCAAACCTCACCCCTTCCGCCCACCCCCTCAGTGGAAGCGCCGTCC
>Ga0209101_1000412_pt1 | contig 35343 bp, 26 predicted proteins | sample ConPoolayeCmetaG_FD_185481 | JGI IMG/M metagenome (GOLD analysis project Ga0209101, IMG submission 185481) | Hot spring microbial mat communities from California, USA to study Microbial Dark Matter (Phase II) - Cone Pool mat layer C metaG... ...
GCCGTCGGAAGGAGATGTTTAATGATTCAAGCCACTTCCCAAGTTCCGCTCATCGAGGTCAGAAACCTGAGCCGTGCTTTTGGTTCGCGTCGGCATCGCATTTGGGCCGTTGATGATGTCTCGTTCCGGGTGCCCCATGGCGACATTTTGTGTCTTGTTGGTGAGAGTGGATGCGGCAAGACGACCACCGGCAAGTTGGTCGCCGGTTTGTTGCGTCCAACCAGCGGGGAAATGCTGTTTGAGGGCCGTAACATTTGGGAGATGGAACGCAGCGAGTTCAAGCGCTATCGGACGGCCGTACAGCTCATTCACCAAGACCCGTATGCGTCGCTCAATCCGATGCATACCATTTATGACATTATCACTGCGCCGCTCTTTCGACATAATCTGGTTTCCAGCCGGGCGCATGCGTGGGAACGCTGCGTTGAACTGTTTAACATCGTTGGCCTTACGCCGCCCGAAGATTTGTTGCGCAAGCATCCGCATGAACTCAGTGGCGGTCAGCGTCAGCGTGTTTCGGTTGCCCGTGCGCTCACCGTCAACCCCAGCTTTATCGTCGCCGACGAAGCGGTGTCGATGGTTGATGTCTCGATTCGGGTCAGTTTGTTGACGATGTTGGGACGTCTGCGCAAAGAGTTTGACGTGACCTTTTTGTTCATCACTCATGACCTGGCGCTGGCCAAGTATTTTGCATGGGACGGACGAATTGCGGTGATGTATGTGGGCAGTGTGATCGAACTGGCCGATACACCGCGTTTGATTAACGATCCGTTACATCCTTATACGCAAGCTTTGCTTTCGGCCGTGCCGGAGGCCGACCCCGAGTTGACCCGCAGCAAGCAGCGTATCCCGCTACGCAGCCAGGACATTCCCAGTTTGCTTAACCTGCCTACCGGCTGCCGTTTTCATCCGCGCTGTCCGCAGTTTATAGAGGGCTTGTGTGATGTTCAACGCCCGGCTCTGGTGGATACCGGTGATGGCCGGCAGGTGGCCTGCCATTTGGTGGCCCGCGAGCGGGGGATGATCAAATGATCGGCCCTCAGGTTGGGCGCGCGGCGTTTCGTGTCGCTTTTATGATGGTGGCGGTTTCGGGCGTGATGTTGTTTGTGCTGACGCCCGGCAGCGCCGAGTATGTGATTTCGGTGATCACCCTGATTTTGGGGGTGCTCTTTATCGGCCTTATTTTTATATTGGTACGCATGGGGGGGCAATAGGCGTTCTCTGATGAGTCGGGTCTCCCGATCCCGATTCGATTAGAACGGGGATTGTGGTGGAAAGGAGGTGCAACGGAAAAATCTTGGGTTTTCTCGTTTTTTTCGGTGTTTAAAAAGTTAAAGGAGGACAAATGAATTCCAAGCGTTTTCTGTTCGTGTTGTTTAGCGTTTTGACCGCATTGGCCGTTTTGAGCGCATGCGCTACGCCAACGCCCCAGATCGTCGAAAAAGAAGTGACCAAAGTGGTCAAAGAAGTGGTCAAAGAGACGGTGGTGGTCGAAGGCAAAGAGGTCGAGGTCACCAAGCTTGTTGAAAAGGTTGTGACTCAGGTGGTCAAGGAGCAGGTTGTGGTCACGCCTACCCCTGATCCTTCCAAGATCAAGCCGACCGTTTTTAACGGTGCGTGGCCCTATTCGGTGCCACCACAGGGTCATTTTAACTTTTTCGCCGGCGGCTTTCTCGGTGTCGGCATCTATCAAGACTTGTGCGAAATGCCTATGTTCTTTTACAAATGGGCTACCGCCGAGTATATCCCCTTGCTGGGCACCGATTACAAAGTCGAGCCGCCCGATAAGGTGCGGGTGACCCTGCGCAAGGGGGTCAAGTGGAGCGATGGCACCGACTTTACGGCCAAGGATGTGGTGGCCACCTTTACCATCGGCCGTTTGCAAAACTATCAGGTCTGGAACTATTTGAGCAAGGTGGAAGCCGTTGACGACTTTACCGTCTTGTTCACCATGAGTAAACCGGCTTTGCCGGCTGTGCGCATGATCCTCAAACAGCGCATTGTCCCGACCTCGGTTTATGGACAATTCGCCGAAGATGCGCAAAAACTGTTTGATGCCGGCAAGACCCGTGATGACCAGGAGTGGAAGGACCTGCAAACCAAGCTTGGCGAGTTCCGTCCTGAGAAAAAAGTCGTGACCGGCCCCTACACCATTGCCAGCCTGGACGATGTCAACGAGGCCCGTCTGACAATGGTCAAGGTGCCCACTTCTTACTGGGCCGACAAGGTTCAGTTTGATCAGATTCTGATCTACCAGGGCGAAACGCCGGTCATCACCCCGCTGGTGATGTCGAACCAGGTGGACTATGCCACGCATGGGTTTGCCCCGGCCACCGAAAAAGCCTTCAAAGAGCTGGGCATCCGCATCATCCGTCCGCCGATCTTTTCCGGCCCGGCGATCATCTTTAACATGAAGATCCATCCCTTTGAGCTGCCCGAGTTCCGCAAGGCCGTCGCGCATGCCATCAATATGGACGACAATGCCTTTGTCTCGCTGGGTGAATCGGCCAAGCGGCAGCAATATATGACCGGGGTCAGCGATAACATTATTGCGACCTGGTTGACCAAAGAGCAGCTCGCCGAGATGAACAAGTACGAATACAACCCGGCCAAGGCCGAGGATATCCTCAAAGGTCTTGGCTTTACCAAGGGCGCCGACGGCATCTGGGTAGATGACAAGGGCAACAAGTGCGAGTACGAGCTGATCGTGCCGGCCGAGTATGCCGACTGGAGCGGTGCGGCCGAGAATGCGGCGGCTCAGCTCACCAAGTTTGGCATCAAGACGACGATGCGCGGTGTCACCTTTACCCAGATCGGCGATCAGGTCAACAAGGGTGATTTCCAGATGGCTATCCAGGGGTGGGGGTCGGGCGATCCGCATCCGTATTTCTCCATCCGCGCCGACTTTTTCAACAACAACCTGGCTGCCCAAAAGAGTGGTGACCCGACGTTGCCCGGCATCGCCTATTCGTTGCAGCGCGAGATCAACGGCAAGCAGGTTGACCTGGAGCAGATGATCATCGACTGCATCGAGGGCCTGGACCTGGAAGCGCAAAAAGGCCGCGTCTATGAACTGGTCAAAATCTTTAACCAGGAGCTGCCGCGCGTGCCGTTGTGGGAGCGTTACGGCAACAACCCCATCCAGGACGGCCTGAACACCACCGGTTGGCCACCGGATGACGATCCGCTGTTCAAGAACAGCCCCTATTCGGACTCGTTCGTGATCCTGTGGATCCTCGACGGGACGATCAAGCCGATCCAAAAGTAAGCCTGGATCGCCAACAAAAGAGCTATGGAGAACCTCCATAGCTCTTTTTTATCTCTGCTCAGCCGACGCATAGGGATGCGTCGGCTACGTTTTTCGGGATGCCGACGCATAGGGATGCGTCGGCTATGTTTTTCGGGATGCCGACGCATAGGGATGCGTCGGCTACGTTTTTCGGGATGCCGACGCATAGGGATGCGTCGGCTACGTTTTTCGGGATGCCGACGCATAGGGATGCGTCGGCTATGTTTTTCGGCATGCCGACGCATAGGGATGTGTCGGCTACGTTTTTCGGGATGCTTGGGGCGTTCCGTTTCCGAACAGGCGTTCAGCCGCGCAAACGTCGTTTGGCTTCGCCGCAGCGTGGACAGGTATGCCCTTCAAAACGGATGCCGCACACCGGACAGATGCGCTTTTCGCCCCCTCCTGGTTCAACCTCGGCGGCAATGATGATGATTTGTTGTCCTTCAACGTGCCGTAGCCATTCGTCCAGCGACGTGTCGTCGATCAGCCAGTTTCCTTCGGCCGAACGCTGTAATCGGCCTTGTATTACCTTGGCGCCGACCTCGTAGCCGCGATTGGCGAGCTGTCTGGCTTCGTGTAAGTTTAGGGGCATATGGTTTTCTCCCGTTCAGCGCAATACGCGCGCATCGCCTTGCCGTTTGGTGATGCGCAGTTCGTCCAGGTATTCCATCAGGGCCAGGGCATATTTCCGGCTGGTGGCGAATAAATCGCGCACCTGGGCCACGGTAATGCTGCCTTTTTGCTGAATGTAGGCCACGATTTGTTCTTTAGCCTGGGCAAATGTTTCGGCCAAAAAGACGACTTCAGGGCCGGCACGCACCAAAATGCCTTGCTCGACCAGGGCATTGAACAACTCGTTGCCCAGTTGTGCCTCGCATTCGCCTGCCGATGGGGTGGCAAAGGGGGCGCGTCGAAAAGATTCGAGCAATGCGTCGACGGCGAGTTGCCGGGTTGGATCAAAACGGACCTGATGCTCGGCCAGCCAGATTTGACTTGCGTCGGCGCCGATGGTTTGTTCTTGGGCAGCGCGATCGATAATCTGGTTGAACAGCCGGTTGTTCAGCACCGCCGTGCGGTCTTCTTGCAAACGGCTGCGCAGTTCTTCGCGGGGCATTCCTTTGCGCAATGGCCAGGTGGTGTGGTATGCGCCGAGGATGGTCCGCATTTGGGTGACGATCTGTTGCCAGCCCGGCATTGAAAGGAGAAATGACGTGCTTGAAGCCCATTGCCCGACGTTTGTCGGCAATTCGTCAAGGGCAAAGACCTGTCCGTTTGCAAAAAGTGTGTTCAATGTCTCGTTGATCACATCTGTCGGCAACGAGAGGGTCTGGTAGAGCACACGGGTTTCAACCGGTTGGGTGCGTTCCAGAGCTTGTAGCACCAGTTCTTCCGGCGTGCCGGAGAGGAGTGCTTCTAGCCGGGCAAGCACTTCTGGTTTGAAACGGCGGTGACGGCGGCCCGGCAGTGGATCGACGACGATGCCGCCGCCGACGGTGACGCTCGGCGACAGCCAGCGGATGATAAACCGGTCGCCGCGTACCAATGCGACCGGTTCACTCAGTCGCAGTTGTGCCCAGCCGGTCTCGCCGGGGGCGAGCTTTTCGGCTCCGAGCAGACGCACATAGGCCGGAACTTGGGCTGCGCCGCAAAAAAAGTCGACCTGCGCATTATGTTTGAGTGGCTGTGATGCATCGGGCAGATAGCGAAGCTGTACGTCGATCAGCTCGGTTGCCTGGAGCAGGCCGGGCAGGGTGACCACCTCACCGCGTGCGATCTCTTCTTTGCCGATTCCGCTCAGGTTGATTGCCACCCGGCTGCCGGGCATCGCCTGCTCGATCTTGTCTTTGTGTGTTTGCAGGCCACGGATCCGCGCCCGCCGTCCCGAAGGGAGCAGTTCGACTTCTTGTCCCACGCTCAAGGTCCCGCCGGTCAGCGTGCCGGTGACCACCGTGCCGAATCCGGCAACCGTAAACACCCGGTCAACCGGCAGCCGGGGCAGTCCGCGGTCGGCACGGGCAGGTACCTTGTTCAAGCAGCGGGCCAGCTCGGCGACCAGTTCATTCAGGCCGGCGCCGGTTACTGCCGAAACGGGCACGATCGGCGCATCGGCCAGGCAGGTGCCTTCCAATTGTTCCATCACGTCGGTGGTCACCAGGTCAAGCCACTCGGGGTCGTTGACCAGATCGATTTTGGTGAGGGCGACGACGCCACCTTGGATGTGCAGCAGATCGATGATGGCCAGGTGCTCGCGGGTTTGGGGCATGATTCCTTCGTCGGCGGCGATGACCAACAACACGGCGTCGATGCCGCCGACGCCGGCCAGCATATTCTTGATGAAATCGCGGTGGCCCGGCACGTCGATGATGCTGACCCGCTCACCGTTGGGCAGGGTGAGCCAGGCAAAGCCGAGCACGATGCTCATTTCGCGCTCTTTTTCTTCGCGCAAGCGATCGGGATCGATGCCGGTCAATGCTTTGACCAGCGTCGATTTGCCGTGATCGACATGTCCTGCCGTGCCGATGACGTGCATAGGCCCTCTTGCCGTTACCGTTTGGCCGGACGTACCGGCTTGCGTCCTCGTCGGGCTTCGATCTGCTCGGACATCTTGATCAGATGGTTTTGGGCCATCTCGTTGCGCAGACGGAGGTCATCGAGCAGCGATTCCCACAAAAAGCCGATGTGCGTTTCGTTGTCGATGCTGCGGGTTTCGGTTTCGTTCAGCCGTTCCAACTGCTCGGCTTCGCGGCGGTCATGGTTGTGCCATTGTTGCTCCCAGAGCAATTTTTCCCGCTGCCAGCGTTTTTCTGCCTGGGCTTCCCATTCGGCCATATGCGTTTTCAGACGTTCTTCGGCCAGTCGTTGGAGTTCGGCGGCCTCGTGTTGTTCGCGTTGCAGGCGTTCGCCTAACGATTCAAGGCTGCTCATTGCGGCTTTGATCCGTTGTGCCTGGTCGACGAACTGACGCATCTGTTCGCCATAGGTTTTCATCCGTTCTTCGCGGTTTTCTTCCAGCTCGCTCCATTCTTTGAACAATCGCTGACGTTGTTGTTCGGCCATCTGCATTTCTTCGATGAACCGTCGCTGTCCCTGCTGCAATTCGGTGCGGATGGTGATCAATTCTTCGATGCTTTGCCGGTTGCGGTGGGTCAGCTCTTCGAGGGGGGATATGCGGTTTTCGAGTGTGTCGGCGCGTTTGAGCAGCGTTGCTGCCTGCTCTTGTAGCTGCGCGATGTATTTTGACATCCGCCCTTGTTGCTCTTGTAAAAAGGAAATGGGCCGTAAACCGACATCGAACTGCTTTTCCATGTCCATTATTTTTTGCCGCAAGGCGAGTTGGGCTTCGTTCAGCCGCTGGCTTTCGGCGTTTTGCAATTCGAGCTGTTCTTGCAAACGTGCAATTGGTGCCAATCCTTTGCGCAAGTCGCCCAGGGTACGGTTCAGGTTGTCTTGTTCGATCAACTTGAGGCGTGCTGCTTCGCGGCGATCTTGCTGGTAGGCTTCTTCGTGTTGTTCCAGCAACAGGCGGATCTCTTCTTTGTATTGCTCCAGCGCCCGTTCGAGCACGGTGATCCGGTTGAGTTGAGCCTGCGTGTTGGCCAGCCGTCCTTCCAGGTCTTCGATGCGCCGGGCCTGTTGGCGGATTTCTTCGGCCTGGCTTTCGATCGTTTGTTGGGCGGTGATCAGCTCGTTACGATATCGCCGTACTTCTTCATCGATCCAGTCCAGGTTAATTACCGGTTGTCGTTCGGTCATGGGGCTCCTCCAGGATTGCGTCGGCGATCAATTTGTGCCGATCACAATTCATCGATTTTATCTCCAAACATTGCCCGTTCGATGTTGTACAGTTGTTCTGTGTTCAACACTTCGGGACGTTCTTTGAGCAGGTTGCGCAAGGCGCGCTTGAGTTTATTGCCGCCCAATACCGGCACGCTTGTTTCGGCCAATTCGAGTTCGACATTTTCGCGCACGAAAACCACAATCGGCATAATTTCGGGAATTTCGGCTTCGGGCAGGCGTTTGGTGAGCCAACGCCGGAAATGTTGGACTTCATACATAGCTTCGCGCACCGGATCGCCGAGGGCGTCTTGGCCGCTGAAGCCGAGAAAGCGCAACCAGCTAAACTTTTGCTTCCACCGTTTGCCGTCGAAGGTGATTTGGCCGTCGTTGATGTATGTGCGAAAGAGGTAAATGCCTGTTGGGCCGAGCAGGACGTGGGGCACGGGCAGCAAATAGTGATAGAGGTGGTACTGGTTGCTGATTCCCTTGAGTGCGTCGGAAAGCACCTGATCGGGGCGTGGGGTGCGCGTCCAGTGGTTGGCATAATAGGCGCCGACGGTGGTGCAGAAAAAGCCGACGATCAACGAGCCCAGGCTGATCAAGACCAGATCGGGGCGGGTGAGTGAGGCGATCAAACCGGCGATGAGGACAAACAGGCCGACCAGCGAAAGCCATCGGCCTACCTCGGTGTTGGTTTTGATCTTTTTTTCGTTGACGAATGCTTCCACCCTTTACCCTTCCTCGCTCTCGGTCACGGCGGTCTTGATCACCTGAACCAGGTTGACCTGGGCCATGTCGCGGGCCACACGCACCATATTTTTGATCGCTTTGGCGTTGGAGCGTCCGTGGCCGATGACCACCACGCCGTCGACGCCGAGCAGCGGTGCGCCGCCATACTCGGCATAATCGACCCGTTTGGCGATGCGTTTGAAGGTGGGGAGCATCAACAGGATGCCGGGGGTGGCCAACAACAGGCCGGGCACCATGAGCGCCAGGGCGGTCTTGTTCAGGAGGCCGTCGGTCAATTCATGCTTGAAATAGCGGGCCAGGAAGGAAACCAACCCTTCGGTCAGTTTGAGCATCACATTGCCGGTAAACCCGTCGGTGACGATCACGTTAGCGATCCCTTTGGTTACGTCTTTGCCTTCGGCATTACCGACGAAATTGAGGCCGCTGGCTTTGAGCAGAGGCAGGGTTTCGCGTACCAGTTGGTTGCCTTTGTCATCCTCTTCGCCATTTGAGACGATGGCCACCTTGGGGTTTTGAATGCCCCATAGCTTTTCGACATAGGCTGCGCCCATTTGGGCAAACTGGAGCAGGTTTTCCGGTTTGGGATCGGTGTTGGCGCCGTTGTCGATCAGCAGGACCGGCGTCGGCGCGACCGGGTAAACCGTGGCCAGGGCCGGGCGTTTGATGCCGCGAATGCGTCGCAAATCCAAAATGGCCGAGGCCATCACCGCGCCCGAGTTGCCTGCCGAGGCAAAGGCATCGGCCTGGCCTTCGCGCACTATCCGCATGCCTACGCGGATCGAGGCATTGGGTTTGCTTTTGAGGGCGTCTACGTGCTCGTCCATCTCGATCACGTCCGGCGCGTGGACGATGGTCAGCGGCAAACCGCTGATATCGTGGCGGGCCAATTCGCGACGGATGTCTTCTTCAATGCCGACCAGGATCAGTTCGATGCCCAGTTCTTTGACTGCCTGTACGGCGCCGTCGATGACCACTGCCGGGGCGTGGTCGCCGCCCATTGCGTCCAAGACAATTTTCATTGTCAAACCTCCTGGATTTACCTGTTTTGTAACTGCCCGGCCGATGTGCCGGTTTCTGACCGTTTATTGCGGTCAACCGTCGATGGCCAACCCGGCCTATCCGAAAGAGGTAACCGATGCATCCCTATGCGTCGGTATAAGCGGCATAGAGATGCCCCTTGTGCGGTTTTTCGGATCGGCTCTTATTTTTTAGCCAGCCACACCCCAATGCCCAGGCCCAGGCCCATGGCCAGTAAAATCAGCACGCTGGTCACCAGAATGCGCACGGTTTTCGGTGAGAGTAGTGGCGTTGGTGTTGGTGTTGCCAGGGGGGTTGCATATACCACAATCACCACCGGAGTAGGGGTTGGTTGCGGCAGGGCGGCGATCAACGTGGGTGTGGGCGTCCAATCGGGTGTTGGGGTGAAGGTAGGTGTTGCCGTCGGCACAGGCGTTGCCGTTGCCGTCGGTTCACGGGTGGGCGTTTCGGTCGCCGTCGCTGTTGCCGTCGCTGTTGGTGTGGCTTCGCCTGGTGTGGCGGTAGGTTCGGGTGTGTTGGTCGGCCCACGGGTTGGTGTGGCTGTTGCCGCACGGGTGGCGGTCGGTGGGGGCGGTGTGGGCGTCGGCGGTGTGGACACAGTCAAACTGGCGTCGTCCCAAAAAGATGTGTTGTATTGGGTGGGGTACTTGCACTGGCCGCGCGTGTAGGCCGTCACCCATTCGCCTTTGGCTTGGGCCGTCACCGAGATTTGCATCCATCGGTCAACCGGATTGCCCTTTTCGTCCTTGCCCCAGGCAACAATATCCCAAAGCGGCTCACCCCAGACGATCGAGGATGGTAGTGGCGCGCCAAAACCGGCCGGCGTTGCACCGGTGGGGTCGATGCCGACCTGGACAAAATAGTTGCCGCCACCTTCGCTGAGATCGGAGACGTAGCGACCGTCAATAAAAAGCAGCTTGGAACCGGTTTGTATTTGCACCCAAATGCTAAAGGTCACCCGACTGTTGGCCGGCACCTTGACGCGCTGGTAAAATCCGGCGGTGTGCGAACCGCCGTTGGTAAAAAATTGCTGTGCGTGGTTGCCACTGTGTACGTGGCTCTCCAGGTCAGGGGTACGGCCGGTTTCCAGGGTGATCAGTTTGTACTCGACCTCGCGGTTGTTGACGCTGTCGCCCAAAATCGACCAGGGATACCAGTCTACGGCCAGCCAGGAAGATATGCTTGTTCCTTCACCAAGCGTTTGGCGGGCCGGGCCTTCAAAATCGGCGTTTTTGAGCGCAATTGGTGTTTGTGAGTGCACTTGAACCGGAAACAAGGTCAATGACCCGAGTAATACCAGGGAGATGAGCGCACACAATCGATTCATTGTTTCTTTTCCTCAGTCTGTTTGGGATGGTTCATTTTCTGCTCCGAAAATCGGCTGCCCGCAGCGCTGACTGAAGTCAGCCTGTAGGGCCTGCGGCCAATGGTCGGCCTGCGCCGACCAGCAAAGAGGCCGATCTCAATCGGGCAGCATCCGGTGCATAACTCAGAGTGTCAACCGATTATGAATCACCCCGTCCGTTTTTGCGGTTATTTGCTTTGCCGATAGGGTAGCGTTCTGGCCTCAATGCCTTTCAAATAAGACGCTGGAGTAGAGGCTTCAGCCGGATTTTCTGCCTCTTTTCCGCCTAAAGGCTCAACTCCGGAACGTTACCTGACTCACCGGCAAAAAAGTAGCTTTCATTATACTACAAAACCCAGAGCAACCAAGACCGAGCGTGATACGCTCACAGGAACGGCGTCAAGGATTGATCTGGGTTTTGTGAACCGGCAACGATCATAACGTGCTCAGATAGCGATCGATGTCTGCGGCGGCGCGTTTGCCGGCGCCCATGGCGCTGATCACCGTCGCGGCACCGGTGACGATGTCGCCACCGGCCCACACACCGGCTTTGGTTGTCTTGCCGGTTGTCTCGTCGGCAACCACCGTGCCCCAGCGCGTCCGCTCTAATCCACCCGACTCGACAAAGACAAGGGGGTTGGGTTGTGTGCCCAGGGCCATGATCACCGTATCAACCTCCATCTCGAATTCAGAGCCTTCCAGGGGAACCGGGCTGCGACGTCCGCTGGCATCCGGCTCACCTAGGGTCATCCGAATGCAGCGCATGCCGCACACCAGGCCCTTTTCGGTGCCCAGAATTTCGGTGGGGTTGGTCAAAAAGTCGAAAATAATCCCCTCTTCTTCGGCGTGATGCACTTCTTCGGCACGGGCGGGCACCTCGTCGCGCGAACGACGATAAACAATGTGCACTTCTGGTGGTTCTTCGCCTCGCTCGGTGGCTTGCAAGGTGCCGATACGCAGGGCGCAGCGTGCGGCATCCATTGCCACATTGCCCGCGCCGATCACGGCGATTTTCTTGCCTACTTTGACCGGCGTATCGTAATCGGGAAAGAGGTAGCTTTTCATCAGGTTGACGCGGGTGAGGAATTCGTTGGCCGAATAGACGCCGATCAGGTTGATGCCGGGGACGCGCAAAAAGACGGGCAGGCCTGCGCCGGTGCCCAAAAAGACGGCATGAAAGCCCTTGGGGCCGAGCAATTCGTCGATGGTGTATAGTTTGCCCACGACCGAATCGAGGTGAATTTGGACCCCCAGACTCTTGACGTATTCGACTTCGGCGCGCACGATTTCTTTGGGCAGGCGGAATTCGGGGATGCCATACACCAATACGCCGCCCGCTGCGTGCAAGGACTCGAAAATTTCAACATGGTGGCCCATCTTGGCCAGATCGGCGGCACAGGTCAGCCCGGCCGGCCCTGCGCCGATCACGGCGACCCGTTTGCCGGTCGGTTGAGGTTTGGTCGGTGGGGTGACCCCTTGGGCCAGTTCCCAGTCGGCCACATAGCGCTCCAGACGACCGATGGCGACCGGTTTGTAGCGTTTGCCCAGCGTGCAAACCACTTCACACTGGGTTTCCTGGGGGCAGACGCGGCCGCACACGGCCGGCAGGTTGTTTTTGCTCTTGAGCACGCGCGCCGCTTCGCGCATGTCGCCGCTGCGCAGCGCAAAAATAAATTGCGGAATCGGTACTTCAACAGGGCAACCCTTGACGCAGGGTTCGTTTTTGCATTGTAAACAGCGCTCGGCTTCTAACAGGGCCATTTCCGGCGTCAGACCGAGGGCGACCTCGAAAAAGTTGGCCCGCCGTTCCAGTGGGTCTTGTTCAGGCATCGGCTGACGCGGAATTTCCATCCGCTCTTTGGGAGTCAGATTCGACATAGCTATCTCCTCATTTTAACCGCCACACCGGCAGGTGTGTTGTTCTTGCCAATGGGCGACGGCTAATTTTTCTTCGTCCCGATAAATGGCCTGGCGGGCCAGCAACAGGTCCCAATCGACCTGGTGTCCGTCGAATTCCGGGCCGTCGACACAGACAAACCTGGTTTGCCCGCCAACCTGGACGCGGCATGCGCCACACATGCCGGTGCCGTCGACCATGATCGAGTTGAGGCTGACGATGGTATGCACGTTGTACGGTTTGGTGGTCAACGCGCAAAATTTCATCATGATCGCCGGGCCGATGGCCCACACGTGGGCTACTTGATTGGCCTCGATCACTTCTTTGAGGGGCACCGTCACCAGGGCTTGCCGGGCATAAGACCCGTCATCGGTGCAGACGATTAACTCGTCGCAGACGGCGTGCATCCGATCTTCCCAAAAGAGCAGGCTTTTGTTCCGCGCTCCGATGATCCCGATCACGTGATTGCCGGCGGCCCGGAGTGCACGGGCAATCGGATAAACCGGCGCAATGCCCACGCCGCCGCCAACGCACACCACCGTGCCCCAGCGGTCGATCTCGCTGGGGTGTCCCAACGGCCCAACCAGGTTGAGGAGCGTGTCACCCACCTGCAATGTGCCCAGATGCATCGTCGATTTGCCTACTTCTTGAAAGATGATTGTGATCGTGCCGGCCTCCCGGTCATAATCGGCAATGGTCAGCGGGATGCGCTCACCTGCCTCGTGGATGCGCACGATGACAAATTGCCCTGCCTGGGCCTTGCGGGCAATTTCCGGCGCGTCGATCACCATCAATTTGTTCACGTCGCTCAGTATTTGTTTTTCCAAAATCTTGTACACCGGCCGCTCCCTCTTGACACACAAAATTGCAGGCCGTTCTCACGCACGTTCTCACGCAATTGAACCGATACCTGCAAAACGCCAAAATTATATAACCGAACGAATGCGCTGTCAAATGGCCGGTTTTTTATTCGTTCATAATTTCACGATTGATTTGACACAAACTCGTTTTGTGAGTATGATCTGAACGATCCTTTGCAGGTGCAACTATTCGTCGCCGATTGAAATCGGCCTTTGGGGGCGCTGCTGCGCCGGGCGTCGGCCTGCGCTGACGCGGCCGGAGGCCCCAAGGGGTGACCTGAGTTGACGCCGATTGAAATCGGCCTTTGGGGGCGCTGCTGCGCCGGGCGTCGGCCTGCGCTGACGCGGCCGGAGGCCCCAAGGGGTGACCCGAGTCGGCGCCTTACGATACATGACCGTAGATATACGTGGAGGTTTTGATATGTCCAAAAATGATTTTGTGGGCTTGCCCAAACCGGCCTTGAACCGGCTGCCGATCTATTATCGGCGACTCCGTCAGGCTGCTGAGGCGGGGATTGCTTATCTTTCTTCGACCGATCTGGCCCAAAGCGCCGATGTGTCCGAGGCTCAGGTTCGCAAGGATTTGAGCTATCTGGATATCGAGGGGCGTCCTGGTGTTGGCTATGAGGTGAGGCAGATTGCCGCTTACCTGGAAGAATTTTTGGGGTTGATCAACGATAAAGAGGCGGTGTTGGTGGGGGTGGGCAATTTGGGGCGTGCGTTGATCTCGTATCCCGGCTTTGCGCGCTATGGCCTCAAGATCGTGGCTTGTTTTGACAACGACCCGGCCAAAATCGGGCAGACGATCGGCACGTGTGAGGTTTTCTCTGTCGACCGGTTGCCCGATCTGGCCCGTCGGCTGCACATTCAGATGGGAATCATTACCGTGCCTGCCGAGGCGGCCCAGGAGGTTGCCGATTTGATGATCCAGGGGGGCATTCGGGTGATCTGGAACTTTGCGCCTGTCCATCTTCGTGTGCCGGAAGATGCCCTGGTTCAAAATGAAGACCTTGCAGCGCAGTTGGCCACGCTTTCTCACCTGATTACACGGCAAAAATTGAGTGTGGGGTGACCATGAAACGGAAACGCATCCATTATCGGCCGGTTGCCCAATTTGACCTGCAAGATTGTCCCCTGGGTTCCATATTTGACCCGTTGACACCGCGCGGCGAGGTCGAGCGGCGTTGTTTTGCCGGCTGGGATACGCCGCTTACGCCGTGGGGCGGCTTTGAGCTGGATTCCGGGTTGGCGGTAGTGGATGAAGATGGGCAGCGGGTGCTCGAATTTCACGATCGCTTTCGAGGCAGTGCGCGTGAACGTATGCTGGTGACCGGCTCGGAGCACCTGCGCGATGGTCGGCTTGTTGCTCAGGTCAAGGCGCTGCAGAGCACATACGGACCGCATGATGACCGTTCGGACTGCACCGAGGCCTATGTGGGCCTGGTTTTTCGCATGGAAACGGTGCGCCGTCACTATTTGTTTGCCCTGGAGGGGCGTCGTCGGCTGGTGCTTTACCGTCGTATGGATGACGAATGGTTTGTGCTGGCCGAACAAGCGGTGGCCTGGTCAGATGACTATGTTCAATTGGAGGCGTTCTTTGAGGGAGACGCGCTGCGCTGCCGGTGTCCGGAATTGGGGGTTGATTTTTTGTGTACCGATACCACCTTTTATGCCGGACGGGCCGGTTTGCGTGTGTTGGGAGCGGCGCGGGTGAGGCAGGCCGAACTGGCGCAAAGCGGAGCTCAACAAACGCGCGAACGCCGTCGACGGGTATATGCCGGGCTTGAGATGCGGGCGCGCGGGATGGCGGTGCCGGATGCCGTGCTCAAGCGCACCTTTAATCTGGCCGAGTTGGGTGGGGTGCCTCGCTTTGTCGATTTGGTGGTGCCCGGACGCTATGATATGCTGATCGCCGACCGTCACTCGCTGCGCGCGCTGACCGTCGACGGACAGACGTTGTGGCATGTGCCGCTGGCGGTGCATCCACAGCTCGTTTTTTCGGCCGGGCACACCGAGCATGGACGGCTGATCTATGCCTTTACCGGCGTGCGTGAGGTCAATGAGCGACGGGGCATTCACGGTGAGACGCAGGTGCAGACCGTCGCCGACGAGTTGATCGTCTTGAGGGGGGTGGACGGGCAGGTGATTGCCCGTGCTCCGGCTCCGCCGCTGGAACCGAACATGCGCTTTCTGGATTACGCCAACAGCAGTGGCAACTTGACCGGTGCGGGGTTGGACATTGTGCTGCGCGAGTGGCGACAAGACAAAGGCGGCGGGGGGGTGAATTTGTGGGCCTATGATCAGCATCTGAATCTGCTGTGGCATCGCCGGCTGGACGGTGCGTGGTATGGCCATCATGACGCGGTGCAATTTTTTGACGTGGACGGCGACGGACGAGATGAGCTGTTGGCCGGCGGCACGTTGTTCGATGCGCAGGGCAATCTGCTTTGGCAGCATGACCGCGATGCCGAAATGCGGCGCATAACCGGGGCCGAACACTATGATGCGGTGGCTCTCGGCTGCTTTGCCGCCGACAGGACGGTCGATCCGCTGGCTTTTCTGCTTGGTGGCAGTGCGGGGGTGTATGTGGTCGATGGGTTGAGCGGTGAAACGCGCGCCGTGCACCGTATCGGGCACGCGCAGGGGCGACAGATCGGCAAGTTGCGTGCCGATTTGCCCGGTTTGCAGGTTTTGGCCGTCACCCGGTGGGGAAGTTATGGCATTTTAACCCTCTTTTCGGGGCATGGTGAGCGCTTGTGGACGATCCAGCCCGATGACATCGGTCAGGGGGCGTGCCCGGTGTGGTGGGGAGAGGGGGAGACGCAGTTACTCTGGGTCAACACCGCCGGTCCGAGCCAGGCGCTGTACGATGGCTATGGTCGTCGGGTCAAAGACCTGCCCGCTCTGCGCCGGGTGTGGGGCGAACGGATGAAGCGTGATGTGCAGGCCGAGGTGATTCGTCTGGGCAGTGACCCGCACGAGTATCTGAGTCTCACCGTGGATGGGATGCTCTATGCCTTTGGACCGGGATAAGGCGCTATCGGCCTTGCGGTTGGGGGTGTTGAGGCTTTAGCCGGCCTGTATCTGGTGCTGAACTCGGGCGTTTTTCGGGAGTTGAGGCTTTAGCCGGTCTGCTTCTGGCAGTCAAAATCCGGCTAGGAGCCTATCCGAAAAACCGTACAAGCGGCATTCCTATGCCGCTTATGCCGACGCATAGGGATGCGTCGGCTGCGTTTTTCGGATAAGCTCTAAAGCCTCGATTCTACAAGCGGTACATTCCCGGGCATCGGTGCGCAGCACAGGGCATGCCGCCTGTGCTGCTTTGCGAGCATGTCCTAATCTTGTGGCACCTGACCGGTGGCCCGCTGCATGGCCAATTTGAAAACCTCGCCAACCTGACGTGGTGTGCCTTCTACCGATTCGTCGCCGCACAGGTAGCGTGCCAATGCGCCGGGATCACACCAACTGGTAGAAAGTACGCCCAGCATCTTGTCGGTGTTGAGTGCGACGGCGTTGTTCAAAAAGAGGTCGGCAGCGCGCGTGTTTCGCCACGGGCAGGCTAATACCCGAAACCCTTTTTCGGTGAACCACGAGAGCGAGGGGTAGCCGTTTTCCCGCTCTTCATAGTGCCAGTCGCAGATGACGATGTCGTGTGGAATCGCGTCGACGGCCGGCCAGGTTTGATTGGCCGAGGCTTCCCATTCGCCATAGCCGGTACCTTCGGCATCGAGCAGGCGGTCGCCCCACATCCACATTTCGATCCCTCGTTTTCCGACGATGTGCCCATGTAGCGCGTTGACCCAGTCGGCGAAGAGCCGGGCGTTGGCAATGCCCCGGCAGCGTGGACAGCGGCCGATTTCAAACACCTCATCTAATCCTACGTGGATGGCGTCGGCTTCAAAGGCGTCGATCAGCTCGTCGATCAAGGCAAAAACGACCTTGCTCACCTGCGGGTGACGCGGGCACAAGCTGCGACAATAGCGTACTGCTTCTAGATCGGGGGTTTCGTCGAATTCGGGAAAGGCGCGCAGCAAGCCGAGTTCGCTGCCTCGTGTTCGCTCTGATTGGTGGCCGAACAGGTTCATTTTGGGGATCAGGCGGATGCCGTGTTCGCGGCAGAGCTGCGTCAGTCGGGCGGCCTGGGTTGAGGTCAACGCCGGTTGGTCGGCGACGGTCGGGTAACGTTCAAACTGATAGCGGTAGCGGATCAACAAGACCAGGGTGTTGCAGCCATAGGACGGTAAAACGTCGGCGATCAGGGTTTCCAAAGTGTCCAAATCGTTCGGTTGGGGGACACCCAGACAAAGACCGCGCACGGACCATTGAGACATTTGTGCACTCCTTTCTTGGGGTTGTGCATAGAGATGGTTTACCGTTTGGGGATGAGCGATTGTGCAGATGACCTGATTCTAGCCGGAAAAGTATGCGCTGTCAATTTCAAGGGGGCTATAAATTGGGCTGCAAATTTGAGTCAGACCTGATTTCCGGCTATAATGGAAGTGATGAGGTGAGACCCTAAAGGTCTCCAAGACCTTTAGGGTCTTTTTAAACCAACACGGAGGAAATGCCGATGTCTGAGAATTTATTCCTGGTTCCGATGCCGAGGATGGTTGAGCCGCAAAACGGCTCTTTTTCCTTTTGTACAGATGCTCAGATTGCGATCCAGGGCCGTGAGCTGTTTGCGACGGCACAGCGGTTGCAGCGGGCACTGGCCGACACAGGGGTGTCAACCCGGGTGGCGATCGGTGACCGTCGTCGCGCTGCCGTGACGTTGACCGTGTCGGCGAGTGCGGTGCCACACGCGCAGGGCTATCAGATGCTGATCACGCCGGAGCATATTGACATTGTCGGACATGATGGAGCGGGGGTCTTTTACGGTGTATGCACGCTGATCCAGATTATCCGCCAGCACGGGGCGGTGATCCCGTGCCTGGCCGTTGCCGATCATCCCGATTTCCCTGCTCGTGGGGTAATGCTCGACGTGAGCCGGTGTAAAGTGCCGACGCTGGAGACACTTTTTGAGCTGGTTGATCTGCTGGCCGGGTTCAAGATCAACCAGCTTCAGCTTTACACCGAGCACACCTTTGCCTACTATGAACATCCCGAAGTGTGGGCCGATGCCTCACCGCTGACCGGACAGGACATCCTTGAACTCGATGCGTTTTGCCGGGAGCGTTTTATCGAGTTGGTGCCCAACCAAAACTCGTTGGGACATCTGGTGCCCTGGCTGACTCATCCCAAGTATGCACATCTCGCCGAAGCGCCGGATGGGTTCGAATGGCCATGGGGTGGACGGAGCAGCGGGCCTTTTTCACTCAACCCCACCGATCCCCGTTCGCTTGATCTGCTGCGCAGTATGTATGATGATCTGCTGCCGTATTTTTCCAGCCCTTTGTTCAATGTCGGCTGCGATGAGACCTTTGACATCGGCGTGGGGCGCAGCAAGGCGATCTGTGAGCAAAAAGGGCGATATCGGGTTTATCTCGACTTTTTGCTAGAGGTCTACAAGCTGGTCAAAGAACGCGGGCGGACCATGATGTTCTGGGGCGACATCATTTTGCACGAGCCGGCGTTGATCGCCGAGTTGCCCCAAGATGCAATTGCGCTGGAGTGGGGCTACGAATTCGACCATCCTTTTGACCAGGACTGTGCCGAATTTGCCCGCGCGGGGGTGCCCTTTTACGTCTGTCCGGGCACGTCGAGTTGGAATTCGCTGGTTGGACGCACCGACAATGCGGTGGGCAATCTGCGCAACGCCGCCGAGAACGGCCTCAAGCATGGCGCAATAGGCTATTTGATCACCGATTGGGGCGACAACGGTCACTGGCAATATCAGCCGGTTTCTTATTTGGGCTACCTTTACGGCGCAGCCGTTTCATGGGCTTACCGGGCCAATGTTGACCTCGACCTGCCGCGTGCGCTGAGCTTGTATGCCTTTGGCGATTTGACCGGGGCAATGGGGCGTCTGGCTTTTGACATAGGCAATGTGTATCGCGTCTATGAGCGTTTGACCGGCCAAAGGATTCACAATGCCAGCTTTTTGGTTTCGGTGCTCTATGCGCCGGTCGAACAGCGCCGTTTTCGCGGTCTCGATTGGGCCGATCTGCCGGTCGAGATATTTGCCCAGGCCCGGCAAGAGATCGACGCGGCGATGGCACTGTTGCCCAGGGCACGGATGCAGGTCTGGGACGGCGCATTGATTGCCCGCGAATATGCTAACGCGGCCCGTTTGCTGCGACACGCATGCGCCCTGGGCGAGTTCAAGATCGCCTGGGCCAAAGGGGAAGGGATCGCCGCACGTGCCGATGCGCTGGCCGAGGATATGCGGGCCATTTTGCACGAGCATCGTCAGCTTTGGTTGGCCCGCAACCGCATTGGTGGGTTGGAACAGGGCAGCGGTCGGCATTTTCAAGGGATGATCGACACCTATCGGCGCATTGCCAGGGGGAAATTGTGAGGAAATAATGAGTGAAGAACCGATAATCACTGCGGATTGCGTCTTGTATACTCCCGATCCGGTGCCGTCGCAAGCAGTAGCCGATGTTGTGGATGCCATCATCGAGGCCTATCGTCAACAAGGTGGAATCAACTATGCCGGAGGGGCCAATCTGCCTTCCCAACAGCACATCATTGATATTACTTTTGCTTTGCGTACCATTCTTTTTCCCGGTTATTATACCGATCGGGCCGTTGATGAAGCGGCGCTGCCTTACATAACCGGTGAACGGGTGATCTGGGTATACAAAAACCTGCGTCAGGAAATCGCCAAATCGATCTGCTTTGATTGCCGGAATTGTGGCAACGGCAATCTTTGTCCTGAATGTCGGACCCGGGCCGATCAAATTACCCTTGAACTGCTTCAGGCGATCCCTGACCTGCGTCGTCGGTTGATGCTCGATGTGCAGGCTGCCTTGGAGGGGGATCCGGCGGCCGCCAGCACCGACGAGGTGATCCTGGCTTATCCCAGCATTGCCGCGATCACCGTGCATCGAATTGCTCACTTTTTGCACCAACGGGGTGTGCCTTTGGTACCGCGCATCATGAGCGAGTACATCCACCATCGCACCGGCATTGACATTCATCCCGGCGCGACGATCGGCGATTCTTTTTTCATCGATCATGGCACCGGCGTGGTCATCGGCGAGACGACGATCATCGGCGATCGGGTGAAAATCTACCAGGGGGTCACCCTGGGGGCGTTGAGCGTGGCCCGTTCGATGCGCGGGCATAAGCGTCATCCGACCATTGAAGATGATGTGACCATTTATGCCGGGGCGACCATTCTGGGTGGTGAAACGGTCATCGGACGCGGTTCGGTGATCGGCGGCAATGTGTGGCTGGTTTCTTCGGTGCCGCCCGGCTCTAAGGTCTATAACACCCGTGCGTTGACCGAACCGGTGATCAAACCGAATGGATCAAAAGACTGAGGCGCGGTATCCAACCTACTCGCTTTCCTGGACAACCGTGTTGGGGCTGATCGGCGCGATTGTCGGCAGACGGCGACGCTCTTTTCGCCGTGATGCGTGTGCTTGTGTGGCCCGGTTGCGTCCGCCGCTGCGTGTTGAGGGGGAGGCGTATATCCCCCAACGCGGGCCATGTCTGCTGACGTTAAATCACTATGCGCGACCCGGTTTCCGGGCCTGGTGGCTGGCATTGGCCGTCGGCGCGGTTGTGCCTGCCGAAGTCCATTGGGTGATGACGGCGGCCTGGACTTTTCCCGATCCGCTTCGCTCACGTCTGCTTACTCCGCTGACACGCTGGCTGTTTGCGCACATTGCCCGGGTGTACGGTTTTACCCCTATGCCGCCGATGCCGACATTTGGCACCGATGAGGCGGCCAATCCTACTTCTGCAGAACTGCTCGAACGCGCCGCTGCCGTTCGTCGGGTGTTGACCTGGGCACGGCAAACGCCAGAGCCGCTGCTGGCGTTGGCCCCAGAAGGGCGCGATACGCCCGGCGGCGTGCTCTCGATGCCTTTGTCCGGCAGCGGACGGTTTATGCTTCACCTGGCCAATCTGGGATTTTCAATCGTGCCGGTGGGAGCGTTTGAGGCCGATGGTCGGTTTTGTCTGCGCTTTGGCCCTCCCTATGTCTTGACCGTGCCGGCCGATTTGTCTGCTCATGCGCGTGACCGGGCCGCGTGTGAAGTGGTGATGTCGCACCTGGCCCGACAATTGCCCGCCAGGCTGCAGGGAAAATGGGCTGTCCACCAATAGGACGCGACGGCCGTCCACGACTGCCGTCCACGAATCGAACACGAATGCACGAATCACGTTTTCACGTCTTCACGTCTCACGTTTTCCTATTAAAATCGTGTACCACTTGCCTTTCTCTCAACATAAGGAGTGTAAAACGATGAAACGGATGCGTTGGTACGATTTGCTGGCCGTTAACCTGTTTTGGTTGGGGTTGAACATTCGCAACAATGCCGTGGGCACCATTTTCACACCCTATCTGGTTGACCGCTTTGTTTCCTCAGACATTCGCAACACCGCGCTGGGCGAGTTGCGCACTGCCGGGCTGATCATTGCCATGTTGGTCCAGCCGGCTATGGGGCTGCTCAGCGACCGTTGTCAGGCGCGCATGGGGCGTCGGCGACCTTTTATCCTGGTCGGGGTGCTGTTCGACCTGGCCTTTCTGGCCCTGATTGCATTGTCGGCCAATTTCTGGATGCTGGTGTTGGCAACGTTGTTGATCCAGTTTTCGGCCAACGTGTCACATGGAGCATTGCAAGGGTTGATCCCCGACCTGGTGCCTGAAGACCAACGTGGGGTGGCCTCGGCAGTCAAAGCTATCCTGGAGCTGTTGCCGATGATCTTGCTCGGCTTTACCATCGCGCCGCTGGTCGGCGCGGGCAAGTTTGGCCTGGCGGTGGCGGTGACCGGTGCGCTGTTGCTCTTGTTGATGCTGTTGACCCTGCTGCTGGTCAAGGAGACGCCGCTGGAGACGCCGCCTGACACGCCGTTGGCGCCGACCATGTTGCGCGTGTTGGGCATGTTGGCCGGAATCGTCGGCGGGGCGGTCGCCGGGCTGATCGCCGGCGGGGTGATCGGCGTTTTGAGCGGGGCGGTGGCCTGGGCCTTGGGTGGACGTGAGATCGGGCTGATCGTCGGCGTGTCCGTCGGCGGGGTGATCGTGATGGCGAGCGCTGTGGTTGCCGGCGTGTGGGCCGGGACGCTGGCCACCATCGGGCCGGAAGTGCGCCGCACGCCGGCCTTTGTGTGGTGGGTGGTCAACCGGTTGATGTTTTTGGCCGCGATCACCTCGGTGCAGAGTTTTGCGCCCTTTTTCATGATGTATGCCTTTGGCGTCACCCGCGAACGGGCTGCGGCAATGACCGGTTCGTTGATGATCGCCGTTGGCGTATTTACGCTCATTTCGGCGCTGCCGGGCGGTTGGCTGGCCGACCGGTTGGGCGATAAGCGGCTGGTTGCGGCAAGTGGCCTGCTGGCCGTGTTCGGCACGGCAATTTTGTTGACCTCGGTCTTGTCACCGCAGTTGTGGATCATCTATGTGGCCGGGGCTGTGCTGGGGCTGGCTGCCGGTCTATTTATGACCACTAACTGGTCGTTAGGCACGCGCCTGGCGCCCGAGGCCGAAGCCGGACGTTATTTGGGCATCTCCAATCTGGCCGGCGCCGGCGCAGGGATGATCGGCACGGGAATCGGCGGGCCGATCGCCGATTATCTGAACGCCCGTCTGCCGGGATTGGGCTACCTGGTGCTTTTTGGCGGATACGGGGTGCTTTTTCTGTTGAGTGTGGTCAGTCTGAGAGGGGTGAGGCGTGAAGAGGTGAAACGTGAGGCGTGAAACGTGAAGACGTGAAACGTGAAGACGTGATTCATGCGTTCGTGCCCATTCGTGGACGGCAGTCGTGGACGACCTCTGTGGCCAGGTGACCGGGCGCTCCTTGTCTGGCAAGTTGAGCGTACTGAAAAGCCCTCTCACCGCCAAGACGAAAGGACACAAAGCATCTCTAGTATCTTGAAAACATCGCAAACCTTCGTGTACTAGTCCTTTGTGGTAAACATAGACTTTTTCAGCGGCCTCGGTTGGCTTTTTTCGACGACTTGAGTATAATCCAGAGTGAGGACGCGCTCGATGCGCGGTTGACTCTGCAAGGTGGCAGGGGCCCTACATCTGGAGATTGACCGATGTCGGGCCTTTTCTGTTTTATGGAAAGGGGGTGATCGGCAATTCACCTACACGCGCTTGTTGGCTTTTTTTACTTTTCAAATTTGGGAGGAAAACAAGATGCTTAAAAAAGCAAGTATGTTGGTTATCGCCGTTACGCTTTTAACTCTGGCCCTTCCGGCATGTCAGAAAAAGCCCGAAGTGGTCGGCGGATTCGAGATTCCGGCCATTCAGAGAGGGAAATTCAACGTGGCCATGGTGCTCATCGGGCCACACGACGACGGCGGTTGGAGTCAGGCGCACTATGAAGGGTTGCAGTATGTTCAAGAAAAAGTCGATAACGTTCATACTGCTTATATCGAAAATGTGCCCGAAGGCGCCGACTCGGAGCAGATTTTCCGTAGCCTGTCGCGCAAGGGATTCGACCTGATTTTCGGCACTTCTTTCGGCTACATGGACGCGATGGAAACCGTCGCCAACGAGTTCCCCGATGTGACCTATATCCACATCAGCGGCTACAAGTCCAACGGTAAGAATTTCGGCAACCTCTTTGGGGCAATGGAAGATATGAAATTCCTGGCCGGCATGCTTGCCGGCTCACGGGCCAAAGCCGACGGCAATCCGCGCCTTGGCTACATGGCCACTTTCCCCATCCCCGAAGAAATTCGTCTGGGCAATGCCATTGCTTTGGGGATGAAAGTGACCTGCCCCGAATGCACGATGGATGTGCGCTGGATCAATACCTGGCACGACCCGGTGATCGAAAAGGAAGCGGCGGCTTCGCTTTTTGATGCCGGGGCGCAGGTGGTCTTTACCGGCGCCGACACTCCTGCTGTGGCCGACGTGGCCCAGGAAAAAGGCAAGTGGGGCGTGACCTATGACTGGTACGGCTCTTGCAAGGTCGATGCGTGCCTGACCGCGCCGTACTGGAACTGGGGGCCGATCTATGCCGAAATTGCCAAAGGGGTTCGCGCCGGCACATACAAGGTCGGCTGGCATTATTTTGATGCCGACAGCAGTGCGTTAGGGCTGTATGGCTTTATGGAAGGCCAAAAGCCTCAGCCCGGCGTGGCTAACCTGCCCGCCCAAGATATCGAAAAGGTCAAAGAGATTTTGGCCAAGATGCTCAAAGGCGAGTTCAACCGCTTTGATGTGTTCGCCGGCCCGATTGTCGACAACAAGGGCAATGTGGTGGTTCCGGCCGGTGAAAAGATGCAACAGAGTGACCTCGACCAGTTCCCGCCTGGCGCGCCCGGCCTGGAGTGCAAGTATTGTATGTACTGGTGGGCCGATGGCATTACGGCCGAGTTGCCGGCAAAATAAAAGATGTACTGCGTATTGCGTATGCCGTTTCGTCACGCAATACGCAGTACGTAGCTGTAAGATGAGGGATGTAAATTGTCGTTGGTCAACGCCGTTCAAATGCAGGGGATTGTCAAGCGTTTTCCCGGCGTGTTGGCCGTCGATCATGTCGATTTTGACCTGCGCGAGGGCGAAATTCACGCTTTGCTGGGTGAAAACGGCGCCGGCAAAAGCACGTTGATGAATGTCCTGACCGGCCTATATCGTCCCGATGCCGGTCGGATTGTCATTCACAACCGCCCGGTCGATCTGCGTTCCCCCCGTGATGCCATCGCATGCGGGATCGGCATGGTGCATCAGCACTTTATGCTGGTTCCTACCCAAACGGTCACCGAAAACATCCTCCTCGGCCTTGATGACCCGCGCTTTTTCATGCGCCTTGCCCAATACGATCGTCGGGTTGCCGAATTGGGCGAACGTTTTGGTTTGCGCGTTGATCCCAAGGCCAAAGTGTGGCAGCTTTCGGTGGGTGAACAGCAGCGGGTGGAAATTCTCAAAATGCTTTATCGCGGTGTCGATGTGTTGATCATGGACGAACCGACGGCCGTGCTGGCGCCGCAAGAAATCGCCGATTTGTTCGGGGTGTTGCGTGCTATGACGGCCCAAGGCAAGTCGATCGTTTTCATCAGCCACAAACTGGGTGAGGTGCTCGAAATCGCCGACCGGGTTACCGTGTTGCGCAAGGGGCGGGTGATGGCTGCCGGCCTGGACGTGCATGCGACCACCACGGCCGAGCTGGCCCGCCTGATGGTGGGCCGTGAGGTGTTCTTGCGGGTTGAAAAATCGCCGTGCAAGCTGGGCGAAGAGGTGCTGCGGGTCGAGAATGTCTATGCCGAAAATGACAAAGGGCTGCCGGCTTTGCGTGGCCTTTCCTTGCGCATTTGCGCCGGTGAGATCGTTGGCCTGGCCGGTGTGGCCGGCAATGGGCAGCGCGAACTGGCCGAGGTGATCACCGGGTTGCGTCCGTGTACGGCCGGACGGGTGTTGGTACATGGGGTAGAAGTCGGCATCGGTTCGACGGCGCAGGCAATCCGGCAGGGTGTTGCACACATTCCCGAAGACCGTCAGGGGATGGGCAGTGCGCCCAACCTGAGCCTGGTGGACAATGCGATTATGAAACGTTACGGTGAGGCCCCCATCGGCAACGGCTGGAGCATCAACCGTCTGGCCGCCTACCGCCACACCGCCGATCTCAAAGAGGCTTACGAGATCGCGGCTCCGTCGGTGGAAACGCCGGCCCGTCTTCTTTCGGGGGGCAACTTGCAGCGGCTCATCCTGGCGCGCGAAATTTCTTCTGCGCCCAAGCTGATGGTTGCCGTCCAGCCGACGCGCGGCCTGGATGTGGGGGCCATTGAAGGGGTACAGCGCTTGCTCCTTCAACAGCGAGAGGCCGGCGCGGCCATTTTGCTCATTTCTGAAGAACTGGACGAACTCTTTGCCCTGAGCGATCGCGTGGTGGTGATTTATGAGGGCCAAATCGTCGGCGAACTGATGGAAGAAGACCGCGAACTGGTTGGCTTGCTGATGACCGGGCAAAAGCGTATGGCAAGTTAGGCAGTTTCCTGTTTCCCTGTCTACCTGTTCCTTGTCTACCCCTTCTCGGGAGTTTCCAGATGCAGCTTGAATCAAAACCGCGTTCGTTTTTCCCCTACCGTCTGGTGATGGAGCCGCGCATGGAGGTGGTACCGCGTTGGATGCCGCCCCTCATTTCGGTGGGCGCCGTCATCGTGGCCTTGATCCTGGGGGGAATCGTGCTGGCCCTGGTCGGCGGCAACCCTTTGGCTACCTATGCGCACATTGCCGTCGCTTCGTTTGGCAGTCTGGGTGTGTTTTCAGATACACTGGTCAAGGCCACGCCCTTGATTCTGGTCGGTCTGGCGTGTGCACTGGCCTTTCGGATGAAATTGTGGAACATCGGCGCCGAGGGGCAGTTTTTCCTCGGCGCACTGGGGGCCGGTGTGGTGGTGCTGCTGCCGGTGTTGCCGGAAGACACCCCGCGCTGGCTGATGATCCCGACCATGATGCTCTTTGGCATCCTCGCCGGGGCCCTATGGGGGTTCATTCCGGGGTATCTCAAAGCCAGGCTCAAGATCAACGAGATCATCACCACCTTGATGATGAATTACATTGCCCTCTCGCTGGTGCGCTTTTTCATCTTTGGGGTGTGGAGCGAGGGGGGCTTTGAAATGAGTCGGGTCTTTCCCAAGAGCGCCTGGTTGCCGCGACTGGCCGATTATGCCCGGACGGTGCCCTTTTTTCGCGGGTTGACCACTCATCTGGGGTTGGTTTTTGGCCTGGTGGCCACCGGCATCGTCTGGTATATTATGGCCCGCAGCAAGTGGGGCTATGAGATTCGTTTGATCGGCGACAACCCCAGGGCAGCCCAATATGCGGGGGTGCCCATCGTGCGCAACACCGTATTGGTGATGATGCTTTCCGGCGCGCTGGCCGGCCTGGCCGGAATGTCCGAGATCGCCGGGGTGGTGCATCGTTTGCAGGCTAACATTTCGCCCGGCTATGGCTTTACCGGCATCATTGTGGCCTGGCTGGCCAAGCTCAACCCACTGACGGTGGTGCTGGTTTCATTGCTTTTTGGCTCGCTGTTGTTGGCCGGACGCGAAATCCAACCTTCGGGCATTCCCAAGCTCTTGCAGGGGATCATCCTGTTTACCCTGATCGCCAGCGATGTGTTGCTGCGCTACCGGATTCGTCTTGTTCGATCATAGTTGGTAACTGCCTATCCACGCCAAAATCGTCCGCTTGGGGCTTTCGGCCCGCGTCGGCGCAGGCCGACGCCTGGCGTCGCAGGTGTCCAGAAAGGCCGATTTCCAATCGGCACACGGCGGCAGGCAGCCGGATAGGTAATTCATAGTTGCCTGTTCTCACTCCCGGACTCTGGCGATTTCGGGAGTTGAGGCTTTAGCCGGTCTACATCTGGTGGTTAAAATCCGGCTAAAGCCTCGACTCCACTACCAGACGTAGATTCGTCAGAGTCCAGTCACTCATCTTTTTGCGGGGTCTTATGGACTGGATCGTCATCTTGCAATCGGGTGTATCGACCGGTACGGTGCTTTTTTTTGCCACCCTGGGTGAGATTTTGGCCGAACGCGCCGGGGTGCTCAATTTGGGCGTGGAAGGGATGATGCTGATGGGGGCGATGAGCGCGTTCAGCGTGGCCCTTGCCACCGGAAATCCCTGGCTGGGTGTGCTGGTGGCCATGCTTGCTGCCGGCCTGCTCAGTTTGCTACACGCCTTTGTGGCGATTCATCTGCAAGCCGATCAGGTGGTCAGCGGCCTTTCGCTGACCATGCTGGGGGTTGGCCTGAGCCTGATTTTCGGCGAGGGGCTGAGCAAGGCCGGCACCGTCTCGCAGATGCCGGTGATCGACATTCCTTTGCTTGAAATGATCCCCCTGGTGGGGCCGATTTTGTTTCGGGGACACAGCATCCTGGTGTACATCGGCTACTTGCTCATTCCGCTGGCCTGGTTTTACATCAACCATACACGGCCCGGCCTGCACCTGCGCGCGGTAGGCGAGCATCCGGCGGCTGCCGACGCACTGGGGATCAATGTCTACCGGTTGCGCTATTTTTATGTTTGGGTCGGCGGCGTGCTGGCCGGGCTGGCCGGCGCAACGATCAGCCTGGCCGTGTCTCCGGGCTGGTTCAGTGAGATGACCACTTCTGGCCAGGGGTGGATCGCCGTCGGGCTGGTCATTTTTGCCCAATGGAATCCCTTGCGCGCGGCGTTTGGCGCATACATCTTTGGCGCACTGCGCCGTTTGATCCTCGACCTGCAAGGGCCGTCCCAACTGCTGGGGCTGCGCAATCCCTTTTTCTACAACCCTTATCTGGGCTTTTTCCTGCAAATGGTGCCCTATGCGTTTACCATTATCGTGCTGATCATCGGCTCGCGCGAGGCGATGCGCCACCGACTGGGCGCACCGGCAGCTCTCGGCGTGCCCTATGTGCGTGAAGAACGTGGCTGAGAGACCCTAAAGGTTTTCAAAACCTTTAGGGTCTTGTTTAGGGGCTTGTCCTACTGTTATGGAGGTGCTATGGAGATTAAAAAAGCCGTCATCACGGCAGCCGGACGCAATCAGCGCACCCTGCCGCTGCAAATGCTGATCGACCGCGATGGGGTCGAACGGGCCGTGCTGGGCATCCTGGTAAAGGAGGTGCTGAGCGCCGGCGTGGACGAAATCGCAGTGGTTGTCGCGCCGGGCGACGAAAAACCCTATGCCGACGTGGTCGGCGATCACGTCGGACGGCTGCACTTTATCGTCCAGGAAGAGCCGTTAGGCTACGGACATGCGGTTTACTGTGCCAGAGATTTTGTCGGCAATGCCCCTTTTTTGCACCTGGTCGGCGATCACCTCTATGTCAGCGCCGACGAGCACAAAGGCTGTGCCCAGCAATTGGTCGAGGTGGCCCAAAGCGAAGCCTGTGCGGTTTCGGCGGTTCAGGCCACCCGGGAAAGCCTGTTGCCCTATTACGGCGCAGTCGGCGGACGACGGGTGCCCCAACGTAAAGGCCTTTACGTGATCGAGACGGTGCTGGAAAAGCCTGCCCCTACTGAGGCCGAACTGCGGCTGATCATCCCCGGTCTGCGCGCCGGACATTACCTCTGCTTTTTCGGCATGCATGTGCTCACGCCGACGGTGATGGATATTCTGGCCGAACAGGTTGCCGGTTGCCGCTCGCAAGCGGCCAACCTCACCCTTTCCGACGCGCTCAACGTGCTGGCCTGGCGCGAAAAATATCTGGCCCTGGAAGAGCACGCGCTGCGTTATGATGTGGGGGTTCGCTATGGATTGCTCACTGCCCAACTGGCCCTGGCCCTCAGCGGCCAAGACCGTGAACTGGTGCTATCGCGTTTGCTCGAATTGCTGACCTTGCGCGAATTGGCCTGGGGAGGGGCGCGGTGATCGAGAGCACGTTGGTCCAAATCATCACCGCCACCGACCCGACGGTGCGCAATCGGTCATTGGATGCTTTTTGTCGTTCTGCATCGCTGGCCACTTTGTTGGACGAGTGCGCAGCGCTGGAGCAATTTCGTCGTCACCGTGATAACCTCTATGAGCGCGTGCGCGCCCTTTTTTTCCTTTACGCCATTTACCGCTTTCACCTGCCGGACAAATTGGGCGCCCAACGGCCCAGTCTGATCCCCTATGAGGGCTATGTTCACCTGCTGCGGCGACGTTTTGAAGAAGCCATTGCCCTTTTTGGGGCCGTTCAGGCACGCGAGGGGCCCAGTGACGGCATTGCCAGCGCGTTGGCCCAGGCGTATCACCGCCTGGGTTTTCAGACCCTGGCCGATCAAGTGCGGCGCAGCGTGCGTTCGGCGCGCGGCAACCAGTGGATGTTCCGCATCGGCCACCCGATGGACCATCCCTTGCGCGTGCGGCGTGAGCTGCTGACCCGCGACCCGAACGGGCTTTTTCCCATTTTGCACGAGGCAACACCGGTGCGGATGGATCTCAGTCACAGCGCGTGGAGCGACATCTTTTTTCTGGGCATGGATTTCCCCGAAGGTGCGCGTGTGCTCAACGTGTCGATCGACCTGGCCGTGCATGGCCGCGACCAGAGCCCGCGCCCGCCGGTAGAGGCCTTTTTCCGCGTGATCGATGAACCGCTGTTGCGTCTGACCAGCGTCGATCTGGAAACGACAGCCGAAATCACCAACCTGTCCGAGGTATTTGACTTTGCCCGCGATTACCTGGGGCTGCTCAAAGCTGCCATCATCGCCGCCGGCCTTGTCCCGCCGGGAATGGAGGGGTGTGGCGAGCCCCTGTCCGACCTGCTGGCCCGCCTGGTCGGGCCGGGACACGGCATTGAAGTGGTCAGTCAGGTCAACGGCATCCCCAAAGGCTCGCGACTGGCCGTCTCTACCAGCCTGCTGGCCTGCCTGATTGCCGTGTGTATGCGTGCTACCGGCCAGACACGCGCCTTAACCGGCCTGTTGGAGGAGCATGAACGCCGGCTGGTTGCCGCACGGGCCATTTTGGGCGAGTGGCTGGGCGGTTCCGGTGGGGGCTGGCAGGATTCGGGCGGCGTGTGGCCGGGGATCAAGTTGATTTGCGGCGCACCGGCCGTCGAAGGGGACCCCGAATACGGGATCAGTCGCGGACGGCTGTTGCCGGAGCATCACCTGATGGGACCCGACGAGGTCACGCCGGAAACCCGCCAACGCTTGCAGGAAAGCCTGATTTTGGTGCATGGCGGGATGGCCCAGGATGTGGGGCCGATTTTGGAAATGGTCACCGAAAAATACCTTCTTCGCTCCGAGGCCGAGTGGATCGGACGACAAGAGGCCTGTGCCGTGCTTGACGAAATCGTCGACTTGATGCGTCGGGGCGACGTGCGCGGCATCGGCGCGGCGACCACCCGCAATTTTTTCCGCCCGATTCAGACGATCATCCCCTGGGCCAGCAACCTGTACACCGAGACAATCATCGAGCGCGTGCGCGCGCAGTTTGGCTCCGACTTTTGGGGGTTTTGGATGCTCGGCGGCATGTCGGGCGGTGGCATGGGCTTTATTTTCGACCCCACCCGCCGTATCGAGGCGCAGGAACGATTGTACGAGATCATGGTGCGCACCCGACGCGAGTTGGAGCACGCCCTGCCCTTTGCCATGTCACCGGTGATCTATGATTTTGCGATCAACGAACGGGGCACGGTTGCCGAATTGCTTTCTGCCGATGCCGCGCTGATGCCGTCCGGTTATTACACCCTTTTTGTGCCTCGTCTGCTCAAACACAACCTGCTCGAACTGCCCCCCTCGCGCCGTGCCGAGCTGGCCTGCTTTGGTACGGCATGCCGGACCCAGCCCAAATTAAACGGTGTGGTGCAGACGCTGTTCGACCGGCTGATCCCGCACAGTGCTGAAACAGAAAGACATGGCCCGAGTCTGGAGGCTTTGCTGGTCGAATTGGGCTTTGATCGCCTTCAGCATGAGCAGATCCGCGCCGACTTGCGCAGCGGACGCATCGGCCTGGCCCAGAATCGCCTGCCGGCCAGCGCCGAGATCGATGACGTGCAGCCGGGAGATGTCGAAGTGCTGAACGATGAGGCGCGTGCCTTGGGCGAAGCAGCCCTCGGCGAGGGAGCCGTGGCCGTGGTCACCCTGGCGGCAGGGGTCGGCAGCCGGTGGACGCACGGCGCGGGTGTGGTCAAGGCCCTCCATCCGTTTTGCAAGTTGGGCGGCCGACACCGCTCCTTTATCGAGGTGCACCTGGCCAAAAGCCGCCGGGTGGGGATGGCGTGCGGCAATATGCCACCTCACATCATCACCACCGGCTACCTGACCCACGCCCCGATCCGCGAGACGTTGGAGCGCGAGCACGGTTATGGCTATCCGGGACAGGTGCTTCTCTCGCCGGGGCGGGCGGTTGGCCTGCGCCTGGTGCCGACGGTGCGCGATTTGCGCTTTGCGTGGGAAGAAATGCCGCAGCAATTGCTCGATGAGCAGGCGCAAAAGGTGCGCGATAGCCTGCACGCTGCCCTCATTGCCTGGGCACAGCAAACCGGCGAATGCACCGATTATACCGACAATACACCGCTGCAATGCCTGCATCCGGTGGGGCATTGGTATGAAATCCCCAACATGTTGCGCAACGGCGTGTTGCATAGATTGTTGCAAGACAGGCCTCAGCTCAGGTATTTGATGATGCACAACATTGACACGCTGGGCGCCGATCTCGATCCGGCAGTGCTGGGCCAACACATTCAATCTGGCGCGGCCATGACCGTCGAGGTGATCACACGCCGGGTAGAGGATCGTGGCGGCGGGCTGGCCCGCGTCGATGGACACTTGCGGTTGATCGAAGGGTTGGCTTTGCCCCGCGAAGAGGACGAATTCCGGCTTGCTTATTACAATTCAAACACCATGTGGATCGACATCGACCGGCTGTTGCTGGTCTTTGGTCTCACCCGTGCCGATTTAGAGCACGAGGCGCGGGTGACCGAAGCAGTGCGCGCCGTCGCCGCACGGATGCCGACCTATATCACGCTCAAAGACGTCAAAAAGCGGTGGGGGCAAGGCCAGGAAGACATTTTCCCTGTTGCGCAATTTGAAAAGCTGTGGGGCGATATGACCGCGCTGCCACAAATGGCCCGCGATCCCACGCGCTGTCGGTTTGTCGTCGTGCCGCGCATGCGTGGGCAGCAGCTCAAAGAACCGGCGCAGCTCGACGGCTGGTTGCGTGATGGCTCGGCGGCGTATGTCGAATCGCTGTGCGTGTGGAATTAACCGTGCTTGGACCGGTCTCCCGACCGTGTCCTCGTGCTCGGGCCGGTCTCCCGACCGTGTCCGACGTAGAACAGGAGCAGAACTTTGATTCCAATTGCCGATGAAATTCGCAGTCGCCGGGTGCCCTGGGTGACCTGGCTGTTGTTGTTGGCCAATGTTGTGGTTTTCTTTTACCAAACCTCGATGGGCGATGCAGCGATGCTGGCTTTTGTGATGCGCTGGGGCGCCGTGCCGGTGCGGGTGATCCACCCGGTTGCCTATCCATGGTCATTGCTCACCCTGTTTACCTCGATCTTTTTGCACGGCGGGTGGTTGCATCTGTTCAGCAACATGCTCTATCTGTGGATTTTCGGCGACAACGTCGAAGACGTGCTGGGGCATGGCGGATTTTTGCTCTTTTATGTTATGGCCGGTGTGCTGGCCGGCCTGGCGCAGGTGTTGTCGATGCCCTGGGCCACCGTGCCGGCGATCGGGGCCAGCGGCGCGATCGCCGGTGTGCTGGCCGTCTACCTGGTCTTTTTCCCCACCGCCCCGGTGCGGGTGTTGGTGCCCGGCTTGATGTTCATGCATGTCACCCGCCTGCCGGCGGCCTTGGTGCTGTTGATGTGGTTTTTGCTCCAATTGTTCAACGGGTTTCTGAGTTTGGGCGTGCAAACGATGGCCACCGGCGGGGTGGCCTGGTTTGCCCACATCGGCGGCTTTGTGGTGGGGTTGATCGTCGGCGCAATTGCCAGAGCGCGCCATCGACGGCGCACAGTTTGGGACTGGGACCGCTACCGGCGGTCGGGGTGGTAAATTGCCTCAGTAGGCCTCAATCGAGTTGTGGAGTCGAGGCTTTAGCCGAAGCATTCTGCCTGAAGGCTCTGCTCCAGGGAACCGCTTGCGGCCTGCTGAGCTTTTACAGGAGCGTTCAATGACGAACCGGCTTGATCTCGATGGAGAGAATCTGACGTTGGAAGATGTGGCTGCCGTGGCCGAGGCCCAGGTTGTTGTCGATTTGAGCGAGTCGGCATGGGGGAGGGTGCGCCGTGCCGAACAGGCGGTGCGCGACTTTGTGCGTCGCGGTGAGGTGATTTACGGCGTCACTACCGGCTTTGGCGCGTTCAAAGACCGCCTGATTCCCCCCGGCGAAGTGCGTCAGCTTCAACGTAACATCTTGATGAGCCATGCCGTCGGTGTGGGCACTCCGTTGGATGAGCCAACCACGCGCGCGATGATGGTCATCCGCGCCAATGCTTTGGCCAAAGGGCATTCGGGCATCCGTGAGGAGACCTTGCGCTTGTTGCTTGCCATGCTAAACCAGGGCGTGCATCCTGTGGTGCCGGAGCAGGGGTCGCTGGGCGCCAGCGGGGATCTGGCGCCATTGGCCCACATGGCCTTGCCGCTGATCGGCCTGGGAGAAGCGGTGTATCGAGGTGAACGGCTGCCCGGCGCAGAAGCGTTAGCCCGCGCCGGCCTGACCCCGGTTACCCTGGAGGCAAAAGAAGGACTGGCCCTCACCAACGGCACTGCTTTTATGGCTGCCATCGGCGCCCTCACCACTTTGCATGCCGAAACCCTGGCCTGTGCTGCCGATGTGGCCGGCGCCCTCAGCCTGGAAGCCTTGCACGGCACCCCGCGCGCCTTCGACCCTCGCATTCATGCCGTGCGCCCACACCCCCGCCAGGTCGAGTGTGCAGATTTTATCCGCCGTTTGATCCAGGACAGCACCTTTACTCGCCCCGATGATCCGCTCAATGTGCAGGATGCCTACACCCTCCGCTGTATGCCCCAAGTCCACGGCGCGGTGCGGGATGCGATCAAGTACGCCCGCTGGGTGCTCGAGATCGAGTTGAACTCGGCCACCGATAACCCATTGATATTTTTCGATGAACAAGATAATCCAACGGTGCTCTCCGGCGGCAACTTTCACGGCGAGCCGCTGGCGATTGCTATGGATTACCTCTCGCTCGCCCTGACCGAGCTGGGCAACATCTCGGAGCGTCGCCTCACCCGTCTCACCGACGAGTCGAGCAATCAGGAAACGCTGCCTGCTTTTTTGATCCGGCATGGCGGCCTCAATTCGGGCTTTATGCTGGTTCAGTATACCGCCGCAGCACTGGCTTCGGAGAACAAGGTTCTGGCTCATCCGTCCAGCGCCGATACCATCCCCACCTCGGCCAATACCGAAGATCACGTCAGTATGGGGGCGACGGCGGCGCGTCACGCCCGGCAGATTGCCCGAAATGTCGAGCGCATTCTGGCCATTGAACTGTTTGCCGCTGCCCAGGCGATCGATTTTCGTCGTGAGGTGTTGGGTGAAGCGGCACAGTTGGGGCGGGGTACGGCGCCGGTCTACCGCCTGATCCGCGAGCGGGTGCCTTTTTTGGCCCATGACGACCTGATGTATCCACATATCGAGGCGGTGCGTCGGCTGATCGCCGATGGGATGTTGCGCCGGGCGGTTGATGCGGCGATTGAATCTTGAGGCGGGCATAGGGATGCCCGCCCACCATTGGGATGCATGGGATGCCCGCCCACCATTGGGATGCATGGGTGCCCGCCCACCATTGGGATGCATGGGTGCCCGCCCACCATTGGGATGTATGGGATGCCCGCCTACCATTGGGATGTATGGGATGCCCGCCCACCATTGGGATG
>Ga0209101_1000414_pt1 | contig 35285 bp, 28 predicted proteins | sample ConPoolayeCmetaG_FD_185481 | JGI IMG/M metagenome (GOLD analysis project Ga0209101, IMG submission 185481) | Hot spring microbial mat communities from California, USA to study Microbial Dark Matter (Phase II) - Cone Pool mat layer C metaG... ...
CTACAAGACGCTGCCGCAGCAGGCGCTGCTGTACCGTCTCTCGGGCGACATGAATCCGCTGCACGCCGATCCCGATTTTGCGAAGTTCGGCGGTTTCGACCGGCCTATTCTCCACGGGCTGTGCACCTTTGGGCATGCGGGCCGCGCGGTGCTCGCCGCCTACTGCGGCAACGATCCGGCCCGGCTCAAGAAGTTCGAAGTCCGCTTCTCGGGGGTGGTCTTTCCGGGGGAGACGATCACCACCGACATGTGGAAGGTGGGGCCGACCACGATCGTGCTCTCGGCCCGCACCGAGCGGGGGCAGGCCGTGCTGTCGAACGCCGCGGCGGAGATCGTCGCCTGATCCGCGGTCCGGGGCAGGGGATCACCATGGCGACATGCGCACTCGGGGCATGTGCCCGCGGGCTCGAGGTTGCGCCGCGGCGCGAGACGCGCCGTGCCGGCGGCCAGGACGTGCTCGTCGAAGGGACCGTCCGCGGCTACGCGGCCACGGCCCGCGGGCGGTGAACGATGTTGCCGCCGCAGGGACGCATCGCCGTGGGCGACCGCGTACGTGTGCCGGACGGCCGCACGGGCCGGGTCATCCGCGAACGTCTCGTGTATTCGAATGGCGCCTGGCAGTACCTGGTCGTCCTCGACAGCGGGGGGGCCGTCGAGCATCTGGACTACGAGCTCCGGCGCATCGAGGCAGCGGCATCGCCAGAGGCGAGGGAAGGATGAGGTACACCGAGATCCGGACGGCAGTGGCCGACGGCATCTGCACCATCACGCTGCACCGCCCGGAGAAGCTCAATGCCTTCACGAACACGATGGTGCGCGAGCTGCTCGCTGCCTTCGACGCCACCGATGCCGACGACGCCGTGCGCGTCGTCGTCGTCACCGGCGCCGGTCGCGCGTTCTGCGCGGGAGCCGATCTCTCGGGCGGTGCGGGGACCTTCGATTACCGGGAAGGCGGCGCCGCCGAGGCGCATCGCGATGGCGGTGGGCTGGTCGCCTTGCGCATTTTCGAGTCGAAGAAGCCCGTCATCGCCGCCATCAACGGCGCCGCGGTAGGCGTCGGGGTCACCATGACCCTCCCGATGGACATCAGGATCGCCTCGACCAGCGCGCGCTTCGGGTTCGTCTTCGCCCGGCGCGGCATCATCCCCGAAGCCGCCTCCAGCTGGTTTCTGCCGCGCCTCGTAGGGATCGCGCAGGCCGCCGAGTGGTGCTTCACCGGTCGCCTGTTTTCCGCCGACGAGGCGCTCGCGGGGCGGCTCGTCAGCCGTGTCGTCGAGCCCGATGCCCTCGTGCCGACGGCCTACGAGCTCGCGCGCGAGATCGCCGACCACACCTCCGCCGTCTCGGTGGCCGTGAGTCGTGCCCTCCTCTGGCGAATGCTCGGCGCCGACCAGCCGATGGAGGCACATCGCATCGACTCGCGCTGCATCTACGAGCTGGGCCGCAGCGCCGATGCCGCCGAGGGCGTTGCCGCGTTTCTGGAGAAGCGCCCGCCGCGATTTCCGGGGCGCGTGAGCCGTGACCTCCCCCCGGTGTATCCCTGGTGGCGCGAGCGGCCCTTCGCCTGAGCGCGGGAGGGTGCAGCGCCCCGCCGGCCGCGAGCGCTCCGCGCGCGGCGTACGCGGCGGATCGCCGTGACCGCAGCGGAGGCCGCCATCTGCTTCGCTGCCGCGGTGACAGGGGGGGCGCTGAACGCCCTCGCTGGCGGCGGCTCGCTGATCACCTTTCCGGTGCTCGTCTGGCTCGGGCGCGACCCGCTCATCGCCAACGCGACGAACACGGTCTCGCTGTGGCCCGGCTCCCTCGCGGCGGTCTGGGGGCTGCGTGCTCGGCTCGTCGGCCTGGGACCGTGGATCGTGTGGGGATCCATTCCCTCGATCCTCGGTGGCCTCGTGGGCGCTATGCTGCTTCTGTGGACCCCCCAGCGGCTGTTCGCCCAGATGGTTCCCTGGCTCGTCGGCTTCGCGACGCTGATCTTCGCAGCCTCCGGCACCCTCGCACGCTGGGCTCGCCGGCATGGCCATGCGACGCAGCCCATCCCGACGAAGCCCTGGCGACCCGCGGGTCTGGCCTTCCAGCTCGCGGTCGCCGTCTACGGTGGCTACTTCGGGGCCGGCATGGGCATCATGATGCTCGCCGGTCTGGCGTTGCTCGGGTTCGGAGCCGTCCACGCGATGCTTGTCCTGCGCAACGTCTGGGCAGTGTGGATCAACGCGGTCGCGGCCTCGTGGTTCGTCAGTCAGGGCGCGGTCCAGTGGCCTGACGCTGGCGTCCTGACGATCGGGCAAGTCCTCGGGAGCTATGCCGCCGCGCGGGTCGCGCGCCGGCTGCGCCCGGAAGCGGTGCGCTGGATCGTGGTCGCCGTCGGTGTCGGCATGGTGATCGCGCTCGCCCTCCGCGGCAACTGAGCCTCGCGCAGTTCTCAGTCCTGCTCGCGTCTGCTATCGGCGCCCCATGGGCTGGCCGGTCGTCCGCGTGGAGCACGTCGAGACCTGCCTGGGGCAGACGGTCGTCGTCCGGGGCTGGCTCGCCCAGCGTCGCTCGAGCGGCAAGGTCCATTTCCTGCAGGTGCGCGACGGGAGCGGCACGATCCAGTGCGTGATGGGCGCACGCGACGTCGCGCCCGAGCTCTTCGCCCTCGCCGATCACCTCCCGCAGGAGAGCGCCGTCGAGGTGGTCGGCGTCGTTCGTTCCGATCCGCGCTCGCCGCTCGGCTTCGAGCTCGGCGTGACTGGCCTCCGGGTGATCTCGACGCCAACGGCCGAGTTTCCGATCAGCCCGAAAGAACACGGCACGGCGTTCCTCCTCGAGCATCGTCATCTCTGGCTGCGCTCGGCACGCCAGCACGCCATCCTGCGGATTCGGGCCGAAGTGATCCGCGCGTGCCGCGAGTACCTCGACAGCCACGGGTTTCTCGCCTTCGACGCGCCCATCCTCACTCCCGCCGCCTGCGAGGGGACCACGACGCTCTTCCCCGTCGACTACTTCGGCGAGCAGGCCTTCCTCACGCAAAGTGGCCAGCTCTACGGCGAGGCCGGCGCCCTGGCCTTCGGCAAGATCTACGTGTTCGGCCCCACCTTCAGGGCCGAGAAGTCGAAGACCCGTCGTCACCTCACCGAGTTCTGGATGGTCGAGCCGGAGATGGCCTTCGCCGACCTCGAGGCCGACATGGATCTCGCCGAGGATTTCCTCGAGCACGTGGTGCAGAGCGTGCTCCGGACCCGCCGCCGCGAGCTCGCCGTGCTGGGGCGCGATACGGCGCTGCTCGAACGGGTTCGCAAACCGTTCCCGCGCATCGCCTACGCCGAGGCGATCAGCCTCTTGCAGGACCGCGGGCTGGGCGTGCAGTTCGGAGACGATCTCGGCGGGGACGAAGAGACTGTCCTGTCCGCGGCGTTCGACCGGCCGGTCATGGTCCACCGCTACCCGCTCGCGCTGAAGGCCTTCTACATGAAGGCGGACCCCCAGGATCCCCGGCTCGCGCTGTGCGTCGACGTCCTCGCCCCCGAAGGCTATGGCGAGGTGATCGGTGGCGGCCAGCGCGAGGACGATCTCGTCACGCTCGAGGCGCGGATTGCCGAGCACGGCCTGCCCCGAGACGCCTTCGAGTGGTATCTCGACCTCCGCCGCTTCGGATCCGCTCCGCACGCAGGCTTCGGCATGGGCATCGAGCGCTGCGTAGCCTGGCTGTGCGGCATCCATCACGTGCGGGAGACTATTCCCTTCCCCCGCCTGCTCGAGCGCCTCCGCCCCTGAGCCAGCCGGCGGCCCGCGGCGCTCCAGGGCTCACGCGTTCCCGAGAACGACCACCCCCGCTACGGCTCCCGGTCCACCCACATTGTGCGCGAGCCCGAGCCGCGGGCTGCGAACCTGCCGCTCGCCGGCCTCGCCGCGCAGCTGGACGACGCACTCGTAGACCATGCGCACCCCGCTCGCACCGATGGGGTGACCGAAGGACTTGAGCCCGCCGCTCGGGTTGATGGGCCGATCGCCGTGCAGGGCGGTCCGGCCTTCCTCGACCCAGCGCCATCCGCTCCCCTTCTCGCAGAAGCCGAGGTCTTCGATGTTCGAGATCTCCGTCCACGTGAAGCAGTCGTGCACCTCGGCGAAGTCGATGTCCCCGGGCTGGATGCCCGCCATGGCGTACGCCGCCTGGGCCGCCTTCTGCGTGGAGCGGAAGCCGAGGTAATCGAAGGTCGGATCGAAGTAGGGCTTGCCCGTCTCGACGGCAAGCGTGGCAGCCTTCACGAGGATGGGGGGACGCCGACTGAGCCGAGGCGCCAGCTCCCGCCGACACAGAATGGCTGCCGCCGCGCCGTCCGTGGTCGGGCAGCAGTCGAACAGCCCGAAGGGGTGGGCGATGAGCGGCGCGGCGAGCACCTGGTCCACGGTGATCTCGCTGCGCAGGTGCGCCTTGTCGTTGCGTGCGCCGTTCCAGTGATTCTTCACCGCCACCTTGGCGAGCGTCTCCCGGCCGACGCCGAAGGTGTGCATGTAGCGATTGGCCGCGAGAGCGAAGAGCCCGGGAGCCGTATTGCCGCGGGCAAGCAGGGGATGCCCCAGGCGCGGGATTCCACGTCCGCCGCGATCCTTGAGCTTTTCGGCCCCGACGACCAGCACGACATTGTAGGCCCCGGACGCGATGGCGAGACAGGCATTGCGGACCGCGTCCGTCCCCGTCGCGCAGTAATTCTCGACGCGAGTGATGGGTCGCCCGTAGAGCCGGAGCGCGTCGGCCAGCGACGTCGCGGATTTGCCTCCGCCCGGCCCCGGAAGGTAGGTCCCGAGGTATCCAGCCTGGATGTCCGCCGGATCGATGCCCGCATCCGCATAGGCCGCGAACGCCGCATCGCAGATCAGGTCCTCGTAGCTTCGCTCGTAGCGCTCGCCGAACTTCGTGCAGCCGACCCCGACGATGGCGACCTGGTCCTTCATGGCCTGCAGCTTTGACCGCAGCGCTGCGGGGGGGTCAAGACGCCGGTCGAGCCTTCCAGAAGTAGTTGCGGTTGCCGCCAGCTTCGTGCAGGCGGCGCAAGGTGAGCACGACCCGCGCTCCGACGTCGATCTCGCCCTCGCCGCAGTCGGTGCCTTGAAGGTAGAGCCGACCGCCGCCATCGAGATCGACCACGACCATCGGCATCGGATGCTCGGGCACCTGCGCGAGGTTGTCGAGCGTGAAGGTGAACACCGTGCCGGTCTTGGCGAGCTTGTGGTCCACGAGCTGCTCGCGGGCACCACATCCCTGACAGACTCGGGCTTGCGGGTATTGGACCAGGCCACAGGCCGTGCAGCGGCTGCCGTAGAGTCGCAGGTCCTGCTTGAGTTCTTTCCAGGCGATGTAGGGCGGCACCGTCTCGCCGGCGACGTCGAGGGGCAGGATTCGCCGCGAACGAAGCCAGTGCGCATACGAAGCGAGCGGGAGGCCGCCCGCCAGCCGCTCGGCAGCGGGCACCGGGCGTGCCGTGGCGAGCGCTACCGTCGCCCGAAAGACGAGCGCCTCGGCCCCCTCGCCGAAGCCTGCCACGACGATGATGTCGCCGGGTGCGGCGGTCTCGAGGGCGCGCGAGAGCAACACGAGGGGCTCTGGCGTGCCGAGCATGCCCGCCTCGGCCGCAAGCGCCGGGACCAGCGTGTGCGGCGAGCAGCCGATCCGCCGGGCCGCGTCGGCGGCTGCTCGAGGGTCCGGGGCGGCGAGCGCGAGCTTTGCTACCTGACTCGGGGCGATGTCCACCCGCTGCAGCGCCGCGCCCACGGCCTCGGGTACGTCGCGGGCGAAGGCGTACGTGGCCGCGAAGCGGGCGTCCGCCAGCTGCACGTACCGCTGGTCGTCGGTGCGCCAGAGCCAGGTGAACTCCTCGGCCACCGACCCCCGGCCGAGCAGCTCGGCGACGACCCCCTCGCGGCCAACAGCCACCGCGCAGGCCCCGTCGCCGAGCTGGGGCTCGAGATCCGAGCCGGGCTCCGCCTGGCGCACATCCGCCGCCACGACCACGGCCCCGCGCGATGTGCCCGCGCTCACCGCGTCGAGGGCGAGCCGCAGGGCCGAAACCCCAGCGCGCAGGGAGCCGCCGAAATCGGCGACGGCGACCTGGCGCGGCAGGTCGCAGGCAGTCGCCACAACGGCCGCCACCTGCTTTTCGAGATAGGGGGCGCTCGTGCTGGCAAAGTGCAGCATGTCGAAGCGCGCGGGATCGCCACTGCCAATGAGCGCGAGGGTGGCATCGACCGCCATGGTGAGGGCATCCTCGTCCACAGCGGCAACGGTTCGCTGACCCGTGCCCGCACGCCCTCCCCACGCCGCCGCGATGTGACTCCGGTCGAGACGGCGGCGAGGGAAGTACGGCGCGATGCTGACGATCCCGACCATCGGCGGCGCAGACTACCGGGGTCGGGAGCAGGTGTGTCAAGCCGACGCGTACCCGCGGCCGGTCGCGCAGGCGAGGTCGCCGTGCTACGGGGGCCCGCCGTGAGCTCGCGCGAAGGTCAGGGCGACGAACCCCGCGATCGCGGGTCGCCCCGCCCGGCACTCAGGCTCGGGGCACTCGCCTTGGGCGACCGGCCCGCGGTCGTGGCCTCGATCGGCCTCGACGACCTCGCCGCCGAGGAGATCGCGGCCCGTGCCGATGCCATCGAGCTCCGCGCGGATCTCACCGCGCATCCCGGCCCCGAAGCGACACGCGCCGCACTCTCGCGGCTGCGCGCGACGGGGCGACCGATCCTCCTCACGGTGCGCGCAGCCCGCGAGGGGGGGCAGCTCGCCGATGACCGACAACGGCTGGCGATCTATCGCGCTTGTCTGACGCAGGCGGACGGCATCGATCTCGAGATCGCCTCCGCGGCTCTCGGGGCCGACCTGCTCTGCAGCGCTCGCCAGCGCGGCCTGCTCGTGATCCTCTCGATCCACGATTTCGCGACGACGCCTGCGCGCGAGGTGCTGCTCGCGCGGGTCGCCGAGGGCGTGCGGCAGGGTGCCGACGTCGTCAAGATCGCGACCACGACCGACAGCCTCGCGGCAGTGCGGATTCTGATGGAGGTGACCCTCAGCGCCCCGCATCCTGTCGCGACCCTCGGCATGGGGCGCTTCGGCGCGCTCTCGCGGATCGTGCTCCCCGCCGCTGGCTCGCTGCTCACCTACGGCGCGGCCCACCGCCCGACGGCCCCCGGGCAGCTTCCCGCGCTCGAGCTGCTGGCTCTCCGCGACAAGCTCTGGCCGGCATGAGCGTTCGATACCTCGTGCTCCTCCACCTGGCGGCGGCTATCGTGGCGATGCCGCTCGGTGCCCAGCCTCCAGCCACCGTCCTGCCCGTCGAGCGTCGAGACGCCGAAGCGTCGCTGGGCTTCGAGAGCCCGCAGGCGACGATGCGAGGTTACCTCACCGCGGCCCGAGCCGGTGACTGGGAGCGCGCGGCATCGCATCTCGACCTGCGGGGGCAGCCCGCACATGCCGGTCCTCGCCTCGCCCGCGAGCTGAAGAGCGTCCTCGACCGGACGCTCTGGGTCGAGCTCGAATCCCTCGACGACACGGTCGAGGGCCAGCGGGACGACGGCCTGCCTCCGAACCGCGACCTGGTGGGCATCATCCACGACGGTCCCAAAACCATAAAGGTCCTGGTCGAGCGCCTCACGGCTCCCGACGGATCGCTCGAGTGGAAGGTCTCTCGCGCCACCGTGCAGCAGGTACCGCAGCTCTACGCCACCCTCGGCGAGGGGCCGCTCGCCGAGCTGATGCCTGCGGTGCTCCTCGAGATCACGCTGCTCGAGGTGCGGCTCTGGCAGTGGCTCGGGTTGGTCCTCCTCGTGGCTGTCGCCATCGGCGTCGCGTGGGGGCTCACGGCAGCCATCCGGCTGGTGGTCTCCCCGCTCGTGCGCCGCACCAGCTCCCGCCTCGACGATGCCCTCGCCGACTTGCTCGTCGGTCCGTTGCGGCTCGTCCTTGCCACCCTCGTGCTCGCTCCGGGAATCCGGGCGTTGCGCCTCGCGATTCCGGCCGAGCGGGTGCTCATCGGCCTGCAGACCGCCCTCGTGATTCTCGCCGCCACGTGGATCGCGCTCCGATTGATCGACGCGCTGGCGCGCGTGGCCGATCAGCGCTTTCTGGCTCAGGGGCCGAGTGCAGCAGCCGTGATTCCGCTCGGCCGACGTACCGCAAAGGTGTTCGTCGTCGCGATCGCCGTCCTCGTCGTGCTCGGGAACTTCGGCTACGACGTCACCGGCATCCTGGCCGGGCTCGGGGTCGGCGGTATCGCCGTGGCGCTCGGCGCGCAGAAATCCCTCGAGCACCTCTTCGGCGGCGTCTCGGTGATCGCCGACGCTCCTGTCCGCGTCGGGGACTTCTGCCGCTTCGGCGATCGCCTCGGCACCGTCATCGACATCGGCCTGCGCTCCACGCGGCTGCGCACGCTGGAGCGGACGATCGTGACCGTCCCCAACGCGGACTTCTCGACCATGCAGCTCGAGAACTTCGCGCTCCGCGACTCGATGCTGCTGACGGCCAGGCTCGGTGTCCGCTACGAGACCTCGCCCGAGCAGCTGCGCTGGCTGCTCGCGCGGCTCGAGCAGCTCCTGCAGGACCACCCAAAGATCCTGCCCGCGCCGCGGCGGGCGCGCTTCGTCGGCTTCGGGCCCTCGTCCCTCGATATCGAGATCTTCGCCTACGTGGCGACTACCGACATCGACGAGTTCCTGGTGGTGCGCCAGCGCCTGTTCCTCGACTTCATGGATGCCGTGACCGCCGCCGGCACCGCCTTCGCGTTTCCTTCGCAAACCATCTACACGGCCGCCGATCCCGGGATCGACCTGAAGCGCCAGCGCGAGCTCACGGCAGCGCTGTGCAACCCCTCCACGCGCGAGAGCTCGGGCACCTCCGGCTGAGGCGAGCCAGGTGGCCAGCGATCAGGGACGGAAGATCGCCGGCCGGGCGAGCCTCAGCCGCCAGGCCAGGAACTGGAGCATCACCCAGAGGGTCTTGAGCCCGTAGCGAAGGCCGACGAGGAAACCGACCGAGGAGGCATCGGCGAAATAGCGCGACCGGGCCGGGACCTCGACGATGCGCTGACCGAACGCCACCGCCTGCGTGATCATCTGCGTGTCGAACACGAAGTCGTTCGAATTGCGCAGAAACGGCACGGCGCGAAGAAAGGCGGCGCTGTAGGCCCGATACCCGGAGTGCAGCTCGGCGAACGAGGTCCCCATGACCCGGTTCTCGATGCCCGTGAGCACGGCGTTGGCGACGCGTTTCCACATCGGCATCCCGCCCGCGCGCGCTCCGCCGGGCGCGAGCATCCGCGAGCCGAGCACGAAGTCCGCCCGGCCCTCGAGGATGGGTGCGACCAGATCCGTCAGCACCTCGGGCTCGTACTGGCCATCGGGATGCAGCATGACGACGACCTCCGCGCCGTCCCGTAGCGCCTCCATGTAGCAGGTCTTCTGGTTTCCCCCGTAGCCGACGTTGTGCGGGTGCCGGATCACCTTGCAGCCCAGCGCCGAGGCCACCGCGACCGTCTCGTCTTGGCTGTGATCGTCGACGAGAATGACCTGGCTCACCTCGGGCGGAATCCGGCGGTGCGTCTCGGCCACGGTCTTCGCGGCATTGTATGCCGGCATGACGACCACGATCTTCCGGGCCTTCCCCCGCTCGGCCGTGGGCAGCGTTGCTTCGCGATCGGATGCTGTCGTCGGCGGCTCCTCCTCGGGTCTGGCCAACCCTACCACTGCGCGCCGCGGGTTCGCCATCGGGACATCCGCCATGGCAGGCGCGCTGCGCACGGCCTCGCCGCCGCGACTCAGGTCGGGAACCCGGCGGCCAGAAACCGCTCGGCGAGCGCCGCGTGCAGCGCCGCCCCCTGGGCCATCACCGACTCGTCGATGGTCATGCGATTGGAGTGCAGCCCCGGCTGCTCGGAGGCGGCGCTGCCTTCCGCGCTGGCGCCAAGAAAGAACATGGCTCCAGGGACCCTACCCAGGACATACGAAAAATCCTCGGCCCCCATGATCGGAGCCTCTAGCGTGCGCCAGCGCGCCGGTCCCCAGAGCGCTTCCACGGTCGACCGTCCGAATGCCACCGCCCGCGGATCGCACACCGTCACCGGGAACCCTGCCTCGATCTCCACCGTCGCAGCAAGACCGTGCGCCGCGGCGATCCCCTCGGCCAGCCGGACGAGGCCGGCATGGACGCGCTCGCGAACCCGCGCCGAGATGGTCCGGATCGTTCCGAGCAGGGTCGCGACCTCGGGGATGACATTGTCGGTCGTTCCGGCGCTCACGTGCGCGATAGTGACCACCGCAGGCTCGAACGCCGGCACCTGTCGCGTGACGAGGCTCTGGATCGCCAGCACCAGCTCGCAGGCGACCGGTATCGGATCCCGAGCGTCGTGCGGCATCGAGGCATGTCCTCCGCGCCCGTGTACCACGATCCGCACCCGGTCCGCCGAGGCGAGCAGCGGGCCCGGCCGACTGGCAACCACCCCGTGGGAGCTGTTCGGCAGGACATGCAGCGCGAAGGCCGCATCGGGCAACGGATCGAGGAGTCCATCGTCGAGCATCAAACGGGCCCCGTGATGGCCCTCCTCGCCTGGTTGGAACATGAAGAGGACTGTCCCGGCGAGCCGCTCGCGCGCAGCGCTCAAGAGGCGGACAGCACCCACGAGCATGGCCGTGTGGCTGTCGTGCCCACAGGCGTGCATCGCGCCCGGAATGGTCGACGCAAACGGCAGGCCCGTGTCCTCGCACAGGGGCAGGGCATCCATGTCCGCCCGGAGCAGGACACACGGACCGGGAGCCCCGCCGCGCAGCACGCCAACGAGCCCGGAGGTCGCACGCCCCGTGCGCCACTCGAGCGGCATGGCCTCGAGCGCGGCCCGTACCTTGGCGACGGTTTTCGGGGTGAACAGACCGAGCTCGGGCTCGGCGTGAATCGCTCGGCGCAGCGCCACCAGGTCGGGCAGCAACGCCCGCGCTGCGTTCGAGTAGTCGTTGCTGCCTCGGTCCAGCGCCACCGTGCGCTCCTCGCCGTCCTCCGTGCACCACTGGGCTTACGGCGGGCCGGCGGCAGGTGCAAACTCGATGTGCCGGCGTGCCCGACACCCTGGTTTGCGGGGTGCCAGGGCATAGGGTAGGGTCGAAGACGTCGATGGCGGTGACGGTGCGGGGCGTGCTGCTCGGTCTAGGACTCCTCGTCCCGATGGAGACCACGGCCCAGCTCCCGGTCCTCGAGCCGCCGCCGGATCCTCCGGCCGCGCCTTCCTCGACCCCGCTGGCCTCGAGCTCGATTCCCTCCGCGGCCCCCCGTCCCGAAGCGCAGCGATCGCGAGGCGATGGAGGCTGGCCCGCGATCCCCGCGCGTGGCCAGGGCATCGAGGTCTTCCGGCAGGAGCTCGAGGCCGCCCGCGCCGCACTCGAGACCCGGCGCGTCTCCGGCGAGATCGACGAACGAGAGTACGCGCGCGAGATGCGCAGGTACTATCAGCTCTACCGCGCCTATCGACAGCGCGTGCGCTGACCCCGCTCTCGCGTCCACGATCTGCCGTCCTGCGCCTTCAGGGTTCCCCGCCGGGACGCCGCACGGCGAGCAGGCGGATCTCGCTCATCTCCTCGATGGCGAAGCGCACCCCCTCGCGCCCACAGCCGCTCGCCTTCACGCCTCCGTAGGGCATGTGGTCCGCCCGCCACGTCGGCACCTCCCCGATCAGCACACCGCCGACCTCGAGCGTGTCCCAGGCACGGTACATCCGGTAGAGATCCCGGGTGAACACGCCCGCCTGCAGCCCGTAGGGCGAGTCGTTCACCGCCGCGAGCGCGGCAGCGAAGTCGCTGAAGGGGAACAGCACGGCCACTGGACCGAAGGCTTCCCGGCACACGAGGGGTTCCTCGGGCGGAACATGCTCCAACAGTGCCGGCTCGAGCACGGCGCCACGCCGCCCGCCCCCGCAGATGAGCCGTCCGCCCCGGGCGACCGCGGAAGCGATCCACTGCTCCAGACGGATCGCCTCGCTCTCGGCGATCAACGGTCCCACGACGGTCTGCTCCGCGCGCGGGTCGCCGACGGCGAGCCCCCGGACCGCGGCCTCGAGCCGCGCTCGCACCGTGTCGTATACCGCCTCGTGCACGAAGATGCGCTGGACGCTGATGCAGCTCTGCCCGGACTGCGCGAAGGCTCCCGTCACGATGCGGGCCACCGCGTCGTCCAGATCCGGCCATGTCTCGTCCAAGATCACGGCTGCGTTGCCACCGAGCTCGAGCACGACTTTCTTGCGGCCCGCGCGCGCCTTGAGCGCCCATCCGACCTCGGGCGAGCCGGTGAAGGATAGTAGCGCGAGCCGGTCGTCGCTCGCCAGGCGTTCCGCGTCCACAGGACGGCACGGCAGGATCGAGAAGGCGCCATGTGGCAACTCGGTCTCGGCGAGCACCTCCCCGAGCAGCAGCGCGCTGACCGGGGTCAGGCTCGCCGGCTTCAGCACGAAGGGACAGCCGATCGCGATCGCGGGCGCGACCTTGTGCGCCACCAGGTTCAGCGGAAGGTTGAACGGGGTGATGAACGCACACGCCCCGACGGGGACGCGCTTCCACATGCCGCCGTAGCCGCGGCCGCGCGGCGTCACGTCGAGAGGCAGTACCTCCCCCCGGATGCGGGTCGCCTCCTCGGCAGCGCAGCGGAAGGTGTCGATCGACCGGCCGACTTCGGCGCGTGCATCGCGCAGCGGTTTGCCGGCTTCCGCGCACAGCACGGCAGCAAGCTCTTCCGCGCGCTCGGCGAGACGTCGGGCGCAATGGTGCAGCACCGCCTGGCGAGCATCGGCGGGCATGCGCCGCAGCGGCTCTCGTGCCCGGACCGCCTCTTCGATGGCCGCGTCGAGGACCTGCGCATCCGCGAGCGCGACCTGCGTCACGACGGTACCGGAGTACTTGTCGGCGACCGCGAGATCGCGATTGGCCTCGATCGGCCGATTCCCGAGCCAGTAGGGGTAGGCAGCGCGCATGATGCCGCGAGACTACACGAGCAGCACTGCGGGCGCAGGCCCCGCGACCATCGTGGCCATCGCTCGCCTCTTGCCTTGCACCACTGCTCCTGGGAGACGCTGCACTGCCAGGCCATGGAGCTGCGCGGAGCACGGATCGCGGTCACGGGCGCCACCGGCTTTCTCGGGCGCTATCTCGTCGACGCGCTCCTCGCGCACGGGGCGCGGGTCATCGGCGTCGTCCGCAATCCGGGCCGCGTACCCGAGTTGCTCGCCCTGGGCATCGAGATGCGCCAGGCCGACCTCGCCGCGCCCGAAGCGCTCGCCCGGGGCTTTGCCGGCGCCGATGCAGTGGTGGCCAATGCGGCCCTCTTCTCGCTTCGCAATCGGCGCTGGGACGATCACGTCCGCTGCAATATCGAAGGGACCCGCAACGTGTTCGCCGCAGCGGTCGCGGCCGGCGTCCGCCGCCTGGTCCAGGTGTCGTCGGTGGCCGTGTACGGCTTCCCGCACTGGCGAAGGCTCGACGAGGACCACCCCCTGCTCGATGCAGGTGTGCGGCCCTTGCCGTGGAACGTCTACGCGCTCTCGAAGGCGCTTGCCGAGCGCCTGGCCTGGCAGCTTGCCGCGGAGCACGACCTCGCCCTGACCACCGTGCGGCCCGCCACCATCTACGGCGCCTTCGATCCAAACTTCATCCCCGTCTTCCGGCGCCTAGCCACTCCACCCCTGACGGTGATGCCCGCATGCTTCACCCTGTCGTTCGTCTACGCTGCGGACGTCGCCGAGGCCATCGCCTGCGCGCTAGAGCGCACGACAGCGATCGGCAGAGCGTACAACCTGGCCGGCCCCTCGGAGACGGTCTGGGACTTCGTGCGGGCGTGGCGCGCGGCGGGTGGACGAGCGAGCCGGTGGATGCTTCCGCTCCCCGTCCCGCTCGCGCTCCGCTTCGATACGCGACGCGCACGATGCGACCTCGATTTCGTTCCGCGTGCGCTGGTGGACGGCTTGCGCGACACCTTCGCCCGGGAGCGCGCCTCGCGGCCCATCCCACCCCCTTGACATGTCGCGTCGAGAGGGCGCTTTGGAAGCGAGCCCTCACGATCGAGGAAGGAGACGGCGTCCCATGGCCGAGGCTGCCCAGAACTTCTACAAGTGCGATCTGCGTGCCATCCAGTTCACGCTCTACGAGCATCTCAAGGTCCAGCAGCTGTTCGCGCTGGACAAGTTTTCGACCCTGTCCCGGGAGGAGTGCGACGCGGTCATCGAGCAGTGCATTCGCTTCACCCAGCAGGTCACCGGGCCGTTGAACGCCCTCGGCGACCGCGTGGGATGCACCCTCGAGAGCGGTGTCGTGCGCACCCCACCGGGGTTCAAGGCCGCCTGGGACAAGCTCTGGGAGCTGGGCTTCGTCTCCTTCGCCATGCCACCGGAGTTCGGGGGTTTCGGCGGTCCCCACGCCATCGAGGTCGTCCTCCAGGAGCTGCAGAGTGGCGCGAACACCGCCTTCAACATGTATCCCGGCCTGACGCATGGCGCCGCCGACATGCTCTCCGTCTGGGGGCTCCCCGAACAGAAAGCCCTCTTTCTGCAGCCCATGCTCTCGGGCCGGTTCGCCGGGACCATGTGTCTCTCCGAGCCCCACGCTGGCTCCGATGTCGGCGCGACCAAGACGAAGGCGCGGCAGATCGACGGCATCGTGTACGCGATCAGCGGAACGAAGTGCTGGATCTCGGCCGGAGACCACGATCTCGCCGAGAACATCGTCCACATGGTGCTGGCCCGCATCGAGGGAGCGCCTCCCGGGACGAAGGGGTTGTCGCTCTTCATCGTGCCGAAGGTCTGGGTGAATCCCGACGGGAGTCTCGGGGAGCCGAACGACGTGGTCACCGCGTCGATCGAGCACAAGCTCGGCATCAAGGCCTCGGCCACGGCGGTGCTGAATTTCGGCGAGAACGGCAGGTGCCGCGGACTGCTCATGGGCGGGGTGGCGCACCAGGGCATGAAGCAGATGTTCCGCATGATGAACAGTGCGCGGATCGCCGTCGGCGTCCAGGGCGTGGCCGTAGCCTCTGCCGCCTATCTGAACGCGCTCGCCTACGCGCGCGAACGGCTCCAGGGGTCGTCGGTGAAGCACTTCAAGGATCCGAAAGCGCCGCGGGTCCCGATCATCGAGCACCCGGATGTTCGCCGCATGCTCCTCGAGATGAAGGCCAAGGTCGAGGGCATGCGTACGCTCGCCGTGAAGCTCGCGCTTCACCAGGATCTCGCGTCGGCCCTGGCGCAGCGCGATCCGGGCCTTGCCGCCCGCCATCAGGGACAGGTCGACCTCCTGACGCCGATCGTGAAAGCCTACTGTGCGGATCAGGCCTTCCGCGTCGCCGAGCTCGCGATTCAGGTGTACGGCGGCGCCGGCTACGTGCAGGACAATCCGGTCGAGCAATACTGCCGGGACGCGAAGATCTTCTCGATCTACGAGGGAACGAATCACATCCAGGCCATGGATCTCGTGGCGCGCAAGCTGCAGGCGAATGGCGGCGAGGACTTCCGCTTCTTCCTGAGCAGCATCGAGCGCTTCGTGGCCGACCACGCAACCCAGCCCGGCATCGGCCACGAGGTCGCTGCGCTCGGTCAGGCCACCGAGGCCCTCAAGCGGGCTGCGGGTGCGCTGATGGAGTACTTCATGGCCGGCCAGGTCGACCAGGTGCTGCTCCACGCCAACCAGTTCCTCGAGATGATGGCCGAAGTCACCATCGCCCACCTCCTGCTCGACGCCGCGCTGGTCGCCGAGCAGCAGCGCGAGGCGGCGCTCGGGGAAGAGAGCCAGGAGGACTACGACTTCTACATCGGCAAGGTGATGGCCGCGAAATTCTTCGTGGCCAACGTACTCCCCGGGGTTCAGGCGAAGCTCGCGGCCATCCAGTCCAACGATCGCTCGGCGCTCGATCTCCCGGAGGGGGCGTTCTCGGGCGCGAGCTGAGGCGACGCCGCCTCAGCGGCGACCGTGGGGGTGGGGGCGGACGACCCAGACCCCGCCATACCAGCCCCACGGTCCCCAGTAGGGATAGGCGCCCCAGTAAGGCCAGGGATCGTAGTAGATGACCCGGGCCGGCTCGCGCTTCGGCCAGAGGTAGATCGTCTCGGCCCGCACCTTCGGGAAGCGGTAGGGCCGGTCGCCGACCTGGCCGTCCACGAAGCTCTCGACCGTCCCGACGACCGTGACCTCGCGCTTCTCGGCATAGATGGCAGGATCGTAGAAGCCGGGCGCGCACGCGACGAAACGCCCGTACGACTCGTCGACGGCGCGCGGCTCCGCTCGCCGGTCGAGCGGCTGGCTCATCACCTCGATGCACGTGTCCTCGGCGCCGGGAGTCGTACGCACGATCTCGCCGCCCCAGCGTATCCGCTCACCGACGGCCGCTCCCGCCTGGACGTCCGCCACCGTCGTCGGCGGGAAGCTCCCGCGCAGGGCAGCTGGCGGACGGGCACAGCCGCCCGCGAGCAACGCGAGCACGACCGCGACAGCGACACCGAGACGACCACGGCCGCCGGCCCACGGTCTCACGACGCATCCTCCGGCGCGGGCGGCCGACGGAGGACCTTGACCTCGCTGCGCATCCGCTTGGCGGCCAGCAGCTTGGCCCTAGCGCGTCGCGACCGCCGCCGCTTCTGGCGGCGGACACGCTCCCGCGCCTGGCGCTCCGCGCTGGCTCGTCCCTCGCGCTGCGCCTCGAGCCGCTCGCAGAGCAGCCGGCGGGCCAAAAAGCGGTTCAGCGCCTGAGACCGCCCCTGCTGGCACTTCACTTGGAGCCCGCTCGGGCGATGACGGAGGATCACGCAGGTCGCGACCTTGTTGACGTTCTGTCCCCCTTTGCCCCGCGAGCGCACGAATGCTTCCTCGAGATCCGCTGCGACGACCCCGAGCCGGGCAAGCCGTGCCGCCAGCGCCCGTTCTTTCTCCGGCGTCACCGCGAACATGGCGATGCGCTGACCATACCCCCCAGCGGGCTGCCCCGCTACTCGGGCACGATCTTGTAGACCTCGCCCTGCCCGTTCGCCCCCCCGCCGTAATCTACCAGGTACAGCTCGCCGCGGGCATCTTCGCCGAAGGACGACAGCCCACCGATCGACAGGCCCCCGCCCGGCGCGATATCGGCGGTCACGTCGCCGAGATTCTGCGCCACGCCGCCCGATACCCCGCGGAAGGTCTTCACGAAGGGCGAGCAGAAGTCGCTGTAGAAATACGTGCCGCGCAGATCGGGCAGGCGACAGCCACGGTACACATGTCCGCCCGTGATCGAGCAGCCAACGCTATGATCGTACACGAGCACGGGGAAGGTGAACCCGAGCGGGGGCGAGGGACACGAGGTCGCCGGTGGGGTCGGCTCGTAGCAGGCATTCCCCTCGAACACGTCCCAGCCGTAGTTCTCGCCGCCGCTGCTGGCGGCCGGCTGGACATTGACCTCCTCGAACTGATTCTGGCCGACGTCGGCGATGTAGAGATCGCCCGTGTCCCGATCGAAGGCGAATCGCCAGGGGTTGCGCAGGCCGAGCGCCCAGATCTCGTCGCGAACGCCCGGATCGCCCACGAAGGGGTTCGTCGCGGGAATGGCGTACGGCATGACGCTGACATCGAGGCGCAGCATCTTGCCGAGCAGCTGCATCGGATCCTGGCTGCGCTCGTTGGGGTCGCCGCCGCTACCGCCGTCGCCCATCCCGACGTAGAGGTAGCCATCGGGGCCGAAGGCGATCTGCCCGCCGTTGTGATTGGCAAAGTCCTGCGGAATGGCGATCACCAGCACGCTCGAGCTCGCATCGGCCTGGTCGGGGTTCGCGCTCACGGAGAAGCGCCGGACCTCGGTATCGCCGGCGGTGTTCGTGTAATTCACGAAGAAGTAGCCATTCGCCTCGTAGTCGGGGTGGAAGGCCAGCGAGAGCAGCCCGCGCTCGCCGCAGCAGGAGACACGGCTGCGGATGTCGAGGAACGGGGCAGGGAGGACAACCCCGTTCTTGAGGATCTTCACCAGGCCGCCTTGCTCGACGATGAAGAGCCGGCTCGGATCGAGCGGCGGTGCCGTCACGTGCACGGGGCGTGTGAGCCCGTGGGCAACGCGCACGCTGGCGAGCGCGGTCCCGCTCACGCTCGGCACGCCCGCACAGAGCGCGCTGCGATTCTCGAGCTCGCAGGTCGCCGAACACCCGTCCCCGCTCACGGTCCCGCCATCGTCGCACTCCTCGCTCCCCTCCGCGACGCCATCGCCACAGACGGGCGCTGGGGGGAGGCTGCAGTCCGGCGGCGCCGGGGCGCCCCGCGCCTTGACCTTGCCCGGCTCGTTGCGCCGGAAGGTCGTAAACCGGGCGCAATAGGTGTCGGCACCTATCGTGAGTTGGACCGCCACGAAGGTCTGCGGCTGGGTGATGACATAGGGCCAGCTCGCCCCTCCCCCCGCGATCGTGAGCTGCCCTCCGCGGCGCCCGATCTTGAGAACGACCGAGCGCACGCCGACGGTCCGGCTCTTGTCGAGGTAGCGATAGCCCTTGCTACCGGCAGGTGTGCCGAGGCCCGTCCAGCGCGAGGGATCGAGCGCCAGATCGCCACTGTCGCCCTCGCCGCTCCCCCCACCCCGCACCCGCAAGGTGGCACCCACAACCGTGGGGTCGTCGCCCGTGCGCGGATCGATGACGGCGCTCTGCGCCACGCGGAACTGCAGCGTACGGGCATTCGGGTTGGCAGGATCGGTGAGCGACAGGCGGTCGCCCGCCACCGGGCGATCCGCCGCAGCGGAGCACCATGCGCCGGCAAGGAACGCGCACACCGCGAACAGTCGAGAGCGGGCCATTGGCGAGACCTCCCGGCTTCCATGTAACCCGCGCCCGCTCGGAGCGTCAACGGACATGGAACGCTGCGGAGCAGCGCAAGACCGCTCAGCGTTCCGGTAGCACCACCGTGCGCTCGGCTGCAGGTCCTGCTCCCGCAAGGCGCAGGCGAAGCGTTTGCTTACAGCCGCATGACGCGGTGGATGCGGGCAACCATCGGTTTGGCCACCCTGTGTAGCGTCGCCACCGGCGAAGGAGCGGCTCCGCCATTCTCGGGAAGCACGACCGCGCGCTTCGCTGGACAGGTCCGCGACGCGACCATTCCCGACGGCGATGCCCTCATCGATGTGGTTCGCGTCGATCTCCCGGGCGTCGTCGTCGACGTCGATGTGGCGCTGAAGATCCGCCACACGACCCCCGATCATCTCGACATGCTCCTCGTGTCGCCGCAGGGCACGGTCGTGCCCTTGGCGACCGATCTCGGCGGCGGCGCAGACCACGTCTTCGCCGATGTCGTCTTCGACGACCAGGCCCCGTCGGGCGAGGGGAGCTCATCGGTTCCATGCGTGCGCAACGTCCGCTACCAGGACAACGTCCCCCTGGGCTCCGTCCAGCCCGAAGGGGCTCTGTCGGTCCTCGTAGGCGAAGCCGCCGCTGGGCCGTGGGCGCTCGTCGTCATCGACGATACGAACGGCACCACAGGCCAACTGCAAGAGTGGGCGCTCGAGTTGACGACCCTCCCGGCGCTTCCCGCGGCCGCCCCGCCACTCGCCGTCTCCACGGCGGTCGACACAGCCATTCCCGACAATTCCCCTGCCGGCCTCGCCTCGCCTGTGGTCGCCAGCGGGCTCGGACGACGGCTGCTGGCCGCGCGGATCACGGTCGACATCGCACATCCCCGGGCCGACCATCTCGACCTGTTTCTCGTCGGGCCGAGCGGACGCCGGATCGACCTCGCCACCGACATCGGCGGTGGTGCTGTCGATCTGTTCGCCGGCACGACCTTCGACGATCGCGCTCTCGAACCAGTCAGCGATGCCTCGCTGCCGGCCGCCGGCGAGCCGTTCGCCGCGGTGGTCCCGGAAGGTGCTCTCGCTGCCTTCCTCGGCGAGGATCCGAACGGAAGCTGGACGCTGGAGGTCGTCGACGACACGGCCGGACAGCGCGGGACGCTGCGTTCGTGGACCCTCGAGCTGACGGCCACCGCACCCTGCGGCGACGGCGTGCTCGACGCCGGCGAACAATGCGACGATGGCAACAGCGCGGACGGGGACGGCTGCGAGCACGACTGCACCCCGACCCCTGCGGACCCTGCGGCGCCACGCGAACAGTGCGAGACCTGCAGCGATGCGGATGGCGACGGGCTTGTCAGCGCCTTCGATCCGGATTGTATGCCCTCCGCGCTCGCGTGGGAGACGGCCGTCCTGCGGCCCATGGCCGACGGGACCGTTCGGCTCCGCTTGAGCTCCCAGCCGGGGACGGCGGTTGCATCGCTCGGTCCGGTCGTGCTGCTCGCCGGGGATGCCGGCGGTCTTCTCGCCTGCAGTGTCCTCGGACACCTCGAGCGTCGAGGACGTGGCACGGCGTTCCTTCGTGGCCGATTCGCCGACGGCACCGTACGGCTCAGGGTGCACCAGCGCTCGGGCAAGATCAGCATGAAGGGCCACGGGCTCCGCCTTGGCACCGGCACGCACGAGGCGTTGGCCATCGGGCTCGGCATCGGGGACCGCAGGTGGGCTGGCTCGCTCCAGCGCCCCGTACGCGCTCTGCGCCGGGGCCAGCCTTAGACCGCTCCTGCCCGGCTGCCGTGCTGCCGCGGGGCATGCCGGTTGCTGCCCGCGGCCGGCATGCCCTGGCGAACGACCGCTTCTCATACTCGACATTCGCGCGGCTTCTCCGCCAGCATCCTGGCCCTCGGCCTCCTCGCCAGCACGCTGGCCCGGGGCGAGATCACGGGCTCGTACGATGGCACCGCGACGGCGCGCAGCGGCGTGCGGGCCATCGTCGCCGCAAGCCTGCTCGAGACCGCGGGCAGCGTCGTGGGCACGGTCGCCGCCGATTTTGGCGACGGCAGTGGGAGCGCCGTCTTCGCAACCAGCGGCCGGCTGCGCGGGGTGCGCCTCAAGTTGAGCGGGATCGACGCCGCTTCGGGAAGCGCCCTGTCCTGGCGCGGTCGCACGCTGGGCGAGGTGCTCGACGGCCGCCTGAAGGTCAAGCGACCGCAAGGCCGGTTCGCTGCACGGCTTCGCTTCGCCCGACGCGTCGAACAACCGCCAGACGAGCCGCCGCCTCACTGTGACAACGCATTCTTTACCGGCCAGGTGATGGGACGGACACTCGCCATCTGCGCCGCCTGCCACGTGGCGGGCGGCTCCGCGCAGGCCACCACCTTCCGGGTGACCCCGACCGACCCGCTCGCCACCCAGGACAGCGTGGCGCTCCACATCGACATGGCCAATCCTGGCGCCTCGCGGATTCTGGCCAAGCCCACGGGCCAGCTCCCCCATGGCGGCGGCACGCGTCTCCTCCCGGGTAGCGAGGAGCTCCAGATCCTCCAGCAATGGGTGGAGCTGGTCGCCACCGGACGCCAATGCGACGGGGCCCCTGCCGACGCGCCCATGGCCCCGCTCCAGCCCCACGAGCTGGCGATCCGCGGTGCCATGGACCTGCGGGGCCGGCGGCCCACTCCCCAGGAGCTCGAGACGATCGAGGCCGACCCCGGCGCCTGGCCAGCGCTCGTGGACGCGTGGCTGGCGAGTCCGGAATTCCTCGAGCGGGTCAAGGACCTGTACGACGAGGCGCTCCTCGTCCGCCGCGAGGACTTTTCCGACGAATCCCGGGACGAGACCTGGGCGATCTACGGCGAGGCGCTTGAGCTGATCGCCTGGATCGTGGCCAACGATCGTCCCTTCACCGAGATCGGCACCGCCGACTACACGGTCGCCAACGCGCTCTTCCAACGCGATCGCCAGCGGATGCCTTACCCGATGGAGCCCGTCAGCGGCCTGGACTGGCAGCCGAGCCGCTACCTCGATGGCCGGCCGCACGCGGGCATCCTCTCGACCAGCGCGTTCTACGAGGTGTGGGACACCAACAACACCAACCTGAACCGGCGGCGCGCCAACCGCTGGTCGATCGTGTTCCACTGCTACAACTTCCTCGACACCCCGGTCGATGTCACGCGCAATGTAGACAACAACAATGCTGGCGCTGTGCTGAGCGCGGTCACCACACGTACCGACTGCAAGGCCTGCCACGACCGCCTCGACCCCATGGCCTCGTTCCTTTTCCCCACCGACAACGCCTTCGGCCTCGAGGATGGCGACGCCAACGCGTTCTGGCGGGGCAATCCCGAGCGCTGGCGGACAGCGAACAAGCGCCCGCCCGCGGTCTACGGGATGCCCGGCAGCGATCTTCGCGACTACGGTCGTCTGCTCGTGACGCATCCGCGCTTCGCCGAGTGCCAGACGCGACGGGCCTTTCAGCTGCTCTTCCAGCGCGCCCCGCGCACGAACCGGGAGCTGGAGCTGGCCCGGGATATCGCGCAGCGCTGGGGCACCGAGGACGGCCACCGCTTCCGCGCCCTCGTCCGCCGCTGGATGCTGTCGGACGCGTATACGCACCAGCCGGCCGATGGCGATCCGGCGTGGGTCCGCCGTGCTTCTCCCGAGCGACTCGAGACGCTCATCGAGGATCTCACGGGCTTCGTGTGGACCCGCCCCGCGCACGACGATCAGGACGACAGCGATCCCAACTCCGACCCGCCGCGCACCGAGCCCGTTCCGCTCCTGACCACCGAGGAGGACGGCTACCGCATCATCCTTGGCGGGATCAACGGCACCACGGTGAGTGGCCGCTCCTACGCCTTGAATGCTCCCGTGCTCGCCGTCCAGCGGAAGCTCGCAGCGCTGGCCGCGGCACACGTGGTCACGACGGACCTGAGCACGCCCGACGGCGCGCGCCGCCTCCTCGACGGCGTCCGCGGTGACGAGGAGCCCACGACCGACGAAGCCGCAATCCGCAGCGCCCTGACGCGCATCGCCCGACGCCTGTACGGCGTGCGCTGGTCGACCGACGATCCCCACGTCGACGTGCTGCACCGCCTCTACACCGCACTGTACGCCGATCGCAGCCAGGCCAGCGTGGTGCCGGGCACGCCGGGAGAGCGGGCGTGGCGTGGCGTGCTCGTCGCCATGCTGCGCAGTCCGCGGCTGCTTCTCTACTGACGAAGACAATCCGGGAGACTCGCCATGGAGCGCTCGAACGACACCCTCAGCCGCCGCGGCGTCCTGCGCCTTGGCGTGGCCGGCGCGGCCCTGCTCGCCTGCCCGGGGCCGCTGTTCCGCCGCCGGGCCTTCGCTCAGGCTCGCCAGCCGCACTTCTTCGTCATGATGTTCGCCGACGGCGGCTGGGACCCCACGCAGACGATCGATCCCCACGATCCGCTCGATACGAGCGACGGGATCGATGTCGACGTGCCCGAGAGCATCTCGGGCCTGCCTCCCTCGACCCTGGCCACCGCCGGCGGCCTCCCCTACGTCTCGAACCCGACGACCCGTCCGGCGGTCGATGCCTACTTCCTCGCGTGGGGATCGCGCACGGCCATCGTGAACGGCATCTCGACCCGATCGACTTCCCACGACCAGAGCCGCCAGCTCGTGCTGACCGGCTCCCTCGACGCGTCCCGGGCAGATTTCGCCGTCCTCGCGGCGCACGCCAACGGCAGCGACTTGCCGCTGCCGCATCTGCTACTCTCGGGCGAGAGTTACGGCGGCCCGTTCGCCGGCTTGAGCGGCCGCCTCGGCGGCCAGATGCGAGAGGTGATGGCGTGGAATCGCCTCGACAACCGGCAGCTTGCGCTCTCCGCGGTGGGCGAGGCGCACGTCCGCCAGGCCCTCGAGTGGGAGCAACTGCTCGAAAGCGGCATGCCTGCGCATGCGCTCTCCGCGCGGGTAGCGCAGTTCCACGATGCGAACGGTCGGGCGGACCGCATGGCGCAGCTCGCTGCCTCGCTGCGCATCGACGGCGGCAACGGTCGGGTACTCGCCACGTCGCTGGCGACGGCCTTCCGCAGCGGCCTCACGGCCAGTGTCTCGCTGCGACCCAGCGGCGGCTTCGATACGCACAACGACAACACCGCGCAGAATGCGCGCTGGAACCAGGTCTTCACCTTCCTCGGCGACTTCGTGGCCGAGCTCGCGGCCCAGCCAGGCGTAGCCGCAGCATCCCTCCTCGACGAGACGACGGTCGTCTTCTGCTCCGAGTTCAGCCGGACTCCCCAGTTGAACGGCGACAATGGCAAGGATCATCATCCCTGGGCCTCCATGATCCTCGTCGGCAAGGGTGTACGGGGGGGGACGATCGTGGGGCGCACCGACGGCGATCAGGAGGGTGTGCGCATCGACCTCGACACGGGACAGCCGAGCGACACGGGTCAGGTGCTGGATGTCGGCAACATGGTGGCCGGCTTGGTCACGCTCGCGGGCGGGAACGCCGCTACCTACCTCCCCACCATTCGTCCCTGCACAGCCTTCATCGTCTGAGGCAGCGAGGATGCGCATCGTCACCACCGTCACCCGCTGCCGGCATCTCTCGCGTGCGGCGTTCCTGCTCGGCCTCGTCGCCTTCGCAGGCGACGCCGTCGCCATGCTCGACGAGACCGGCTTTCGCGCCGTCGCCGTGGCGCTGGCTCGCCACCCCATCGCGGCGCTCGCTGTCGCGCCGGACGGGCGGCTCTTCGCCGCCGTGCAAGCCCTGGAACAGACGACCGCCGACACCGCCGGAACGGCAGAGATCCGGGTATTTTCGAGCTACCACCAGACCGACGGCTCCGTCCTCGACGAGGGGGCCGTCTGGGCCACCGTCGAGGGCATCCGCGCCACCACGAACGAGGAGGGGCTGCTCGGCCTGGCGCTGGCGCCGGATTTCGCCACCTCGAAGCTCGTCTACGTGCATCTCACGACGACCGACAACGACGGCGACCAGCAGGTCCGGGTCTACCGTGAGCGTCCGGATGGCACGGGGGAGTATCTGGGGACCGTGGCGACCGATCTCGAGCCTCCGGCGGGGGTGGCGGCTCGAAGCGCCGGCCATCTGGGCTTCGGGGCCGATGGCTGCCTGTACGTCGGCGTGGGCGACAATGCGGGGCGGTGGAATGCCCAGGTCCTCGCGGGTACCGACGCCGTGGGCAACAGCGAGGCTGCGGCCTTGTGTACGGCTGTGTGCGCGGGCTCGCAGGAGCTCCCCGATCGCACCGTCGCACACAACGGGCAGCCGAACCTCGCGGGCAAGATCCTGCGCCTCGCCGTGGAAGGGCCATCGACCGCGCAGGAGGGCCCCGCCCCTCCGGTGGCGAGCGCGCCTCGGGTCTTCGCCGTGGGCTTCCGGAACCCCGCGGGGCTCGCAACGCATCCGCTTAGCGGACAGCTCTGGGTCGCCGAGCGCGGCGATGCGCTGGAGGCCGAGATCGGCATCGTCGAGCCCGGCTCGAATCATGGCTGGCCCTGTCTCGAGGGCACGCGGGTCAGCTCGAGCGCGGCGGCGTGCATCGCAGGGACCGATCCCCAGGACGTCTACGCGCGGCATCCCGCCTGGCGGCGGCCGGTCGTGGTCCATCCGGGCTCGAACGTGGTGGTGACTGGCCTTGCAGCCTACAGCGGGCTCGCCTACCCGGCGGTCTACTACGGCGACCTCTTCTACCTGCTGCGCGACAGCGCACGCATCTATCGCGTCGACCTCGAGCCACCGTGCTTTCTCGCTCCGACAACGACCATCGCCACGCTGCCGTTCCACGACTCCAATCGCGACGGAGACTTTCGCGCACTCTACGACGTCGACGACGATGGCGACTTCGACAATGTCGCGGCGGCAAACCTGACCGCGATCGTCCAGGCTCCCGATCCGCTGGGCCGGGAGGTGCTGTACGTGGCGGGCCGGCAGAACAACAGCAGCGACATGCAGGCCGACAGCGTCGTGTACCGGATCGAGTACGCGACGGCCTTCGTGCCCTGGGAAGGCCCGACGGGGCGGGTTGCGGACTCGTGCTTTGCCGGCCTCGACAACCCCTTCGCGCGGCCCCGCTGCCTGGCGCCGGGCGGCCCCTGCCCAGGGCAGCCCGACGGCACGCGCTGCGACGATGGCAATCCCTGCAACGGCAGCGAGGCCTGCAGTGCCGGAATCTGTCGAGCAGCGAGCACGCCTGCCGCGGACGGGACGGTCTGCGACGCCGCCGACGCGTGTCGTGCTCCCGGGACATGCCGCGCGGGGCTCTGCGAGCCAGGCCTCGCCCTGCCCGACGGGACGGCGTGCGGGGATGCGGATCCCTGCAATGGGCAGGAGACCTGCGAAGGCGGAGCCTGCCTCCCTGGCCGTGGCCCGGAATCGCTCGCGGTCGCCGCGCTCGCGATACGGCCGTCGGGCGGGCTCTCGCTACGAGCATTCGCTGGCGATGCCGCGTTTCCCGAGGCGCGCGACCACGTCGCGCTCTCGCTCGCCGCCGGGGACAATGCTGTCCTCGCGCAGGATCTCGGGATGCCCGAGGACGGTCCACCATGGCGTCGCTCTCCAGCGACAGCGCGCTGGCGACGCCCGGGCCGCGGCGCGGATGGCGTGTCGAGCTTCGAGGTGCGACGGGCATCGGATGGCGTGACAGTCCGGAGCCGGGGGCGAGCTGCTGCGCTCCGCGGCTCGGCGACGACGGAGCTTACCCTGCGGCTCGTCGTCGGCCAGCGCTGCTTCAGCGGTCGCGCGGCATGCCGGCCGCGCGGCGCGGGTCTGCGCTGCGGCGGCTGAGGGGCTCGGCCCTGGTTCCGGCAGGCGGTGGCATCTGGTAGTGAATCGCGGATGCCCCGGTGCCGGGCTCGCGCTTCGTGCCTCCTCGCCGTGTGCGTTGTGGTCGGTGCGGCCACGCTGGCAGCGGCGGCCGAGCTGCGGTTTCTCCGCGACGACGTCGAGGTCCGTCGCATCGATCGCGAGATGCTGCGCCGCTCGTGCGCGGAGCGCGTGGTCACGGTCCGCGACCCCTATTACGAGGCAGTCAAGCGGTTCCGAGCCTGCCCGCTGAACGATGTGCTTCGCCTCGGCTTCGGCGAGGCGCCTCGCCCCGGGGACGATGTCGTCTTCCGGGCGCATGACGGCTACGCTAAGCCCAGCACGGGAGCCCGCGTGGCGACGCCCGGGGGCTGGGTCGCCTTCGCCGACGCCGACCGCGAGGAGGGGTTCGCCCCCCTCGGGCGCCAGCATGTCGAACCCGGGCCGTTCTACGTTGTCTGGGATGGTCCCGGGCAGGACGATCCCCACCTCTGGCCGTGGCCCTACCAGCTTGCCGAAATCGTCGTGACCGACGTCACGCGTCGCTGGCCGCGGATCGTCCCACGCAACGTCGCGCACGATTCCGCAGCCTGGCGCGGGTTTACCATCTTTCGCAGCGAGTGTGTCGCCTGCCACGCGATCAATGGCCAGGGCGGCACCGTCGGTCCCGAGCTGAACGTTCCACGGAACATCCTCGAGTACCGCGAGCCCGAGCAGCTCAAGGCCTTCATTCGGGACCCGGCCGCCTTTCGTTACGGCAACATGCCTCCCAACCCCCACCTCAACCCGGAGGATCTCGAGGGGCTCATCGCATACCTCGCCACGATGCAGCACCAGAAGCACGATCCGAGGACGGCCCCGTGAGGTCCCGCATGCACGGCGCGCTGCTCGCGATCGACTCCGTGCCGCTCGACACGACCCACGGTCCGTTTGTCGCACACCGCTTCCACAACCTGGCAACCGGTCAACCAGCGCTCGCCGTGGCGTACGGCGATCTGAGCGGCACGACGCCCCTGCCAGTGCGCGTCCATTCCTCGTGCCTCACGAGCGAGGCCTTCGGGGCGTGCGATTGCGACTGCGCCGAGCAGCTGGACGGCGCCCTCGCGGCCATCGCCGCCAGCGGCAGCGGCGTGCTGTTCTACCTCGCGCAGGAAGGCCGCGGGGCCGGCTTCGCTGCCAAGGCGCTCGATCGCATGCTCGTCCAGGCCAGCGACAACCGGCTCACGACCTTCGAGGCCTACGAGGCGCTCGGGCTCGCACGAGACCATCGGAGCTACGAGGAAGTCGTCTGGATGCTTCGCCTGCTCGAGATCAGGGCGCCGCTGGAGCTGCTGACCAACAACCCGGAGAAGCTCGGCGCCCTACCCGCGCTCGGCGTGCCTCTCGCCGGCTATCGCCCCCTGGCGGTGGCCGCCCACGCCTTCAGCCGCCACTATCTCGCAGCCAAGACCGAGAGCGGCCACCTCCTCGAGCCGATTCCGGGGGACATCGCACAGCTCCCCGAACGCGTGGAGCGCATGTGGCCGGAAGCTGTTCCCGGTGCTCGAAATGCTGTGCGTCTGGCATCGTACCTGCTCCCGCTCCGCACCCACGACCTCGCCTGGTTCCGGCTACACCTCTTCTTCGATCGTCGGCGCCGCCGCGAACGGATCGTGCTCGAGCACGGCAGGTCGGCAGAGCCTCTCGTGCGCGTGTACCGCGAGCGCCTGCTCGAACGCTTCCCGCTGCGACATCGCGGCGAACGCGCCCGCTGGACTCTGGCCGTGGATGCCATGATCGCGGCCGGCGGAGGAGTGGCGCTGGTGCTGCCCGAAGGCGAAGCGCTCTCTCAGGCCGACATCGCGCTCCTCGCCAGTCGGCTCCCCGCCGGCCGCGCACGAGCGCTCGGTGAGGACATGCACGGCCTGGCCGCCCAGCTGGCGCGCCGGCGCATCGGCCTCGGTCCCCCGCAGGAGCTGGGTCGACCGACCCTCTCGGACTGCTCTCGTGTCGGTGCCGTCTGAATCGCTCGCCTGGCGAGCGGCCTACGATCTCCTCGCCGAGCGCGCTGCGGCGGCGCCGGCCGCACTCGAGCGGTCCCTCGCCTGCCCGTGGCCGGTCCTCGACGTCGGACAGCCACGGCGTCTCGTGACGAGCGGGATCGGGAGCTCCGAAGCCCATGCGCGTTTTCTGGCGCAGGTGGTGGACGACGCCGGTCAGCTTCCCGCACGGTTCCAGCCGCTCGGCGCGCTCCTCACCCCACCGCGTGCTGCCGCCGACGATCTTCTCGTGGTGTTCTCGCAGGGCCCCTCCCCGAACGCACGCCTCGTGCTCGCGGCAAGTGGCGCCTGGCACCGGGCGATCCTCGTCACCGCGCGCCGCGACGAATCGCTGCTTGCATCGCTGCGCGCTGCGGGAGCGCAGGTGGTGTGGTTCGAGGGCGACAACGAGCACGGCACGTTGTGGCGTGTCGTCGGACCGCTCGCGGCCTACGGAGCAGCAATCCGACTCGCGCGGCTCCTCGGGGCAGCCCTTCCTCCCCTCGATGGCTCGCGTCTCCCCGCTGCGCTCGCTGCCGCCGCTCGAGCCGCTGCGGCAGTCCCCGAGGCAGCCCTCGCGGCCCCGCTGAGCTTCCTCGCCTCGGGCACGCACCTCGAGCTGGTCCGAACCGTTCCGGCAAAGGCGCTCGAAGCCCTGCTCCTCCCCGCGCCCCCCCTCTGGGAGCTCCTCGAGATCGCCCACGGGCCGTTCCAGCAGGCCTTTCCGGGCACACACACCTTCGTCGCCCTCGCGCGGGCTGATGCCCCCGACGAGCCGGCGCTTCTCGCCCGCCTGGCCACGATGCTGGATGCCGAACGGCATCGGCTCGTGCAGCTTCCGGCCACGCTGCCCGGGCCGCTCGCGGCGATCGAGCACGAGCTTGCGACGACCGTCCTGCTCCTGCGTGCCCTGGCGCTGCGCAAGGTCGACCAGGCGCGCTGGCCCGGGCGCGGCCGGGACGCTCCCCTCTATGCCCTCGCAGCACCGCCGGTGCGTCCCCATCTCGAGACGCTGACCTGGCCAGAGGTCGAGGCGGCGGTCGCGGCAGGCGCCCGTACCGCCATCGTGCCGCTCGGCTCGGTCGAGCAACACGGCCACCACCTGCCGCTCGGAACGGATGCCTGGCTTGCCGGCGCACTGGCCGACGCCGTGTGTGCAGCGGTCCCGGGCACCATCGCCTGCCCCGTGATCCCGATGGGCTGTGCGAGCGAGCACCTCGGATTTCCCGGAACGCTGCACCTGCGGCCCCAGACACTCGAGGCAGTGTTGTGCGATGTGCTCGCCGCGCTCGCCCGGCACGGCATCACGCGGGCATTCGTGTTCTCGGCCCACGGCGGCAACGCGCATGTGCTGCGGGAGATGGTACCGCGCCTGCGCGCCGCATGCCCCGGGATCGCGGTCACCGCCCTCACCGACCTCGAGACGGTGACGCGCACACTGCACGAGACGGCCCGGGAAGCGGGCATCGCGCCAGGCGCGGCGGGTCACCACGCGGGCGACATCGAGACCTCGATGCTGCTCGCCCTGCGGCCGGGCGACGTGCGCTCTGGCCGCCTCGCCGCCGGAACGATCGCGGAGGTATCCGACGCCCAGGCGCTGTTCTACCCTGACTTGCGGGCTCACGCGCCCACGGGCACCGTGGGCGATCCGCGGCACGCCGATCCCGGCCGCGGGCTCGCCTACCTGCAGGCCTGGACGAGGCTCCTCGTCGCGGCGCTCTCCGGCGACGAGGCGAAGAAGCGCAGGTAGGCGAAGGGGACAAAGAGCCCGTAGTAAAGCTGGTTTGGAAGCATGCGGAGCAGCCACCCACGGTCGTCCCCGGCAAGAATGAGCATGTCGGCGCAGGCCCACAGCACATAGTATCCGATCACCCAGGCCCAGACGGCCCGCAGATAGCGCAGCGCCACGGGCCGTCGTCGGGGGAGGATCGCACCGCGCTGAACCAGCGCGAGGACGCTGAAGGCGACCTCGTAGACGAGCCACAGCGCCTGCGAGGAGGCGGCCTCGGCGAGGATCGACAGCATCGTCCCGGGCGACACGGCGCCACGCGCCACGACCGCGAGGTACGTCACCGCGGTGACCAGCGGCACGACGAGCGTCCACGCGGCGGCGACGACCAGGTGACGTCCGAGCGGGCGGTCGGGCGCGCTCAAGGCCTCGACGAGCACGAACACCCGCCAGTCGCCGAGGAGGACAAAGAGCAGCATGGGTACCCCCGCCAGGGCAGGGAGCGTGGCGTCAGCAATCGACTCCGCCGCGAAGACGAGCGCCCACACCCGGACGACGCGCGCGGCCGCGGGATCTGCGCCGGGTCGCGCCGGGCGCGGCGCGAGCGCCAGCCAGACGAGGAACAGGACCGGTCCGACGGTGAGCCCCCACACGCTCTGCAGGGGGCTCCGATAGGCGTCGTGCCAGCTCACGGCTGCGAACGCTGCTAGCAGGCACCCAGGCCTGCCGCTAGCTCGCGCCGGCCGACGGCGGTCCCGTCACTCCTCGGTGTTGCAGGGGTTGGGCAAACAACTGCCCACGTCCCAGTCTACCGCGTCGTGGATCCGCAGCGTCTCCGCGTCGCAGCGCTCCCAGGCCATGACCCGGCAACGACCAGCCCCCCCGGGACGTCGGAAAAGACAACAGCGTGTCAGGTCCGCGTTCCCACAGCTCGAGGCGCGTGCCCGCTTGAGCGCCAGCCGAAACTCCGCCGGCCCGATCCGCCCGTCCAGCAAACGCGTCCGTGCCTCCGCAGCCACGCAGCGCTGATACGCGCGGCGGGAAGACCAGGCACCACCCTCCGGGGCCTGCTCGCAGTCGCAGACACTGCAGCCGAACGCGTCGATAAAATCGCCAGCGGGCGTATCCAGGCAGAAATCGACCTCGTCGAGCACGCCGTCTCGGTCCTCGTCGGAGTCCGATAGTGCCAGCACCCCCGAGGCGAAGGCGAGGACCAGCCCACACGCCAGTACAGTGCCCCACGGCCGCATACGCCTGGCCATCCCTGCAGCGAGCATGCCAGCCGCCGAGCCGCGGACGCGCCGACGGCCCGTTCGCAACCGACACGCGGGTGACAGCCCGACGCGACCGTGACGGGCACCATGTCAGCGCGCCGTGCTGGCGTTCCCTTTCGAGGAGGATGCCGCGGGGGTAGCGGGCCGCACGACGAGCCGCACCGTCGAAGGCTCGAGCGCGCGCAACGCCAGCGTCTTCGGGTGGCGAAGGCGACGCTCGTCGACGCGAAAGGTCCGTCGGCCCTCCGCCGCGAGCCCGGCGTCGATCACGAGATCGAGGTTGCGTGGGTTGAAAAAGTAGAACTCGCGCGACGGGCCTTCCAGGGTCACCCGGATACTGGACGGCTTGACTGCCTCGACCTCGAGGCCTTCGGGGATATTCGTCAGGCGCACGGGCACCTCGTAGCTTCGCTCGGCCAGGCGCGATCCAGGCACGAGCGCCCACCACAGCGCGGTGACGACGAGCAGGGAGGCAATTTTTTCCAGCCCGTGCTCGCGCAACAGGGCGCCCCAGAACGGCCAGCGCCGGGGCGCTGGCCGCAGCGCGGCCGTGAAGGCCGCGACCGTGCTCGCCAGGGTCGAGACGTCCACCGGGCGAAGCAGCTTGCCTTCGTGGGCCACGGCGATGGTGCCCCTTTCTTCCGACACGACGATGCAGAGCGCGTCGCTCACCTCGGCCAGCCCCAGCGCGGCCGCGTGGCGGGTTCCCGTGCCGGCGAGCTGGGCGAAGTCCGTCGAGAGGGGCAGATGCGCCGCGAAGCGCCGGATCCGGTCGCCCTCGACCACGACCGCCCCGTCGTGACCCGGCGAGTGCGGATCGAAGAGACTTTCGAGCAGCGGCACCGACAGGCAGCCATCAAGGGGGATGCCGCCACGGACGTGCCGGTCGATGGGTTGGCGGCCGGGGAGCACGATCAGCGCCCCGATGTGCTGGCGCGCCAGGTCGCCGACCGCCTGCACGAGGATGTCGGCCGGCACCGAGGTGGGGCGTTCACGCCGGCCACCGCGCCGCAGGCTCCACACCGCCAGGCGCTCGAAAAACGCTCGGAGCTCCTCCTGGAAGATGACGACGATGATCACCACCAGGATGGCGAAGAAGCTCTGCAGCAGCCACGACGTCAGCCGCAGATCGAGGGCGAGGGCGAGGGCGTACAGCCCCCCCAGGAGGAGGAGGCCGAGCGCGGCGAACGCCGCGCGCGTCCGGCGCAGCCAGACAACCGCCGTGTACACGAGCCCCGTGACGAGGAGCACGTCGACGAGATCGACGACCTGGATCATCCCGTACATGGCCGCCCACGCTTCCCCTGGCTCGTCCCGCCCCTCCCCGCACGCCGCCCCGGGCCGACGTTCTCGACGTGGTGCGCAACGCGGGGTAGTGCAGAACGAGCATGGCACATCAGCACACCCGCCCGAAACCCCCAGCCGTCATCTACGGGACGAGTCCCCTGCGCGATGACGATCTCCATCTGTTCAACGAGGGAACGCACCTGCAAATCCAGGACAAGCTGGGCGCCCATCCGATGGTGGTCGATGGGATCGCCGGGACCCATTTTGCGGTGTGGGCACCGGATGCGGAGTACGTCTCCGTGATCGGGGACTTCAACGGCTGGCATGCCGGCGAGCATCCGCTGCGCCCCCGCAGCTCGTCCGGCATCTGGGAGGGCTTCGTTCCTGGAGTCGGGCGCGGCGATCTATACAAGTACCACGTCGGTTCGCGTTTTCATGTCTATCGGGTCGACAAGGCCGATCCGGTGGGGTTTTTCCACGAAGTGCCGCCCCGGACCGCGTCACGCGTGTGGACCCTCGAGTACGAGTGGGGCGATCAGGCATGGCTCACCGAGCGGGCAAGGCGCAATGCGCTCGATGCGCCGATCGCGATCTACGAGGTGCATCTCGGCTCCTGGCGACGCGACCCGGCCGATCCCACCCGCCTCCTCTCCTACCGCGAGATCGCGGAGCCGCTCGCCACCTACGTTCGGGACATGGGCTTCACCCACGTCGAGCTGCTACCCGTGATGGAGCACCCCTTCTACGGGTCCTGGGGATACCAGACGACGGGCTACTTCGCGCCCACGGCCCGCTATGGCTGCCCGCAGGACTTCATGTATCTCGTGGATGTGCTCCATCAGCACGGGATCGGCGTGATCCTGGACTGGGTGCCCTCGCATTTCCCGACCGATGCGCACGGCCTCGGCTACTTCGACGGCACCCACCTTTACGAGCATGGCGATCCGCGCCAGGGATTCCACCCGGACTGGCAGAGTTATATTTTTAACTACGGGCGCAACGAGGTCCGGAGCTTTCTCCTTTCGAGCGCCCTCTTCTGGCTCGAGCGCTACCATGCCGACGGGCTGCGGGTCGACGCCGTCGCCTCGATGCTCTACCTCGACTACTCGCGCAAGGAAGGCGAGTGGATCCCGAACGAGTACGGCGGTCGGGAGAACTTGCAGGCGATGAACTTCCTCCGCCTGATGAACACCCGCATCTACGAGCGGGTCCCTGGCGTGCAGACCATCGCCGAGGAATCCACCGCCTGGCCCATGGTCTCGCGGCCGACCTACGTCGGCGGTCTGGGCTTCGGCTTCAAGTGGGACATGGGGTGGATGCACGACACGCTGGTCTACATGGCGAAGGATCCCGTGCACCGAAAGTACCACCACGACCAGCTCACCTTCCGCGGCCTCTACGCCTTCACCGAAAACTACATTCTGCCCCTCTCGCACGACGAGGTCGTGCACGGGAAGGGCTCGCTCGTGTCGAAGATGCCGGGCGACGACTGGCAGCGGTTCGCGAATCTCCGGGCGCTGTTCGGCTACATGTGGACCACGCCCGGGAAAAAGCTCCTCTTCATGGGCGGCGAGTTCGCCCAGTGGAGCGAGTGGCACCACGAAACGAGCCTCGACTGGCATCTGCTCGAGTGGGGGCCGCATCAAGGGGTGCAACGCTGGGTCCAGGACCTCAACCGCGCCTACCGCAGCGAGCCCGCCTTGCACGAGGCCGATTGCGATCCGCACGGCTGGCAATGGATCGACTGCGGCGACTGGGAGCAGAGCACCCTCGTGTATCTGCGCCGCGGTCGCAGCACGCCCGCCGTCTGTATCGTCGCTTGCAACTTCACCCCCGTCCCTCGCTTCGGCTATCGCATCGGCGTGCCATTCCCGGGCTTCTGGCAGGAGCTCCTGAACAGCGACGCCCCGGTCTATGGCGGCAGCGGGCAGGGCAATCTCGGCGGGCTGCAGGCGACACCCATTCCGTGGCATGGGCAACCCCAGTCCCTCCAGGTCGTCCTCCCTCCCCTCGCCGTGGTCGTGTTTCGGAGCCAGCCGGAGTGAGGAGCTGTTGCCTCGGTGCGCCAAAGGCTCTAATGATGCCCGGCGTCGTCATTACGTTCGGCGTACTCATGGAGAAAGGAGTCGGGGTATGAGGAGTCGGCAAGCAATGACGCTCGCGCTGGCGGCAGCTGTCGGCCTGAGCGGCTGTGCCACCTTGCGCGAGAACACGACCGCGTGTCGGGTCGCCACCACCCTCACGGGTGCGACGCTTGGTGCCGTGGGCGGTGGCGTCGGCACCAACAACATCGAAAAAGGGACGACCAGCAACGGCGAGATCGCCGCGGGTGCCGCCGCGGGGCTGGTCGCCGGTACGCTGGCCGGAGCGCTCCTCGGCTACGCCATCTGCCCCGAGG
>Ga0209101_1000415_pt1 | contig 35221 bp, 32 predicted proteins | sample ConPoolayeCmetaG_FD_185481 | JGI IMG/M metagenome (GOLD analysis project Ga0209101, IMG submission 185481) | Hot spring microbial mat communities from California, USA to study Microbial Dark Matter (Phase II) - Cone Pool mat layer C metaG... ...
GGCTCATCCTGGGTGCTATCTTGGTGTATCAACTGGCCTTGTGGTATCGCTTCGAGCACGGGCTGAGTTTGCGAAAAGGATTGAAGGCCTTTCTGAAGGCTGCATGATGAATTATGACCAGGCCTCACTTAACTACAACCGCACCTGGCCAAAGTGGTCATTCTGAGCGAGCGAAGGGAGCGAAGAATCTCGTTCCTGGCAGGCGGTTCTTTACCACAATAGTTGACGCCTATGCCCCTATCCCCACCGCCGGGCGAAACGGCGGATGCGTTCCAGAGCCTCTTCGATCTGGGTCAGGGAGGTGGCATAGCAGGCGCGCACGTGCCCGTGGCCACAGGTTCCAAAGGCGTTGCCCGGCACCACGGCCACTTTCTCCTCAAAGAGCAGCCGCTCGCTAAACTCCTCGCAGGTCAGGCCGCTGGCAGCGATGGACGGGAAGGCATAGAACGCGCCCCGCGGCTCAAAGCAGGTGAGGCCGATCTCGTTCAGCCCCTTCACCAGGACCTGCCGCCGGCGGTCGTACTCGGCGCGCATGGCCTGGACGTCGGCCTCGCCTTCACGCAGGGCCTGTAGTGCGGCATACTGGCTGGGCGTGGGGGCGCACATGATGGCATATTGATGCACCTTGTAGATGGCGCTGGCGATCTCACGGGGCGCGGCCACATATCCCACCCGCCAGCCGGTCATGGCATAGGACTTGGAGAACCCGCCCAACAGCACCGTGCGGTTGCGCATCCCCGGCAGGCTGGCGAAACAGGTGTGCTCCAGGCCATAGACCAGCCGATCATAGATCTCGTCGGAATAGACCAGCAGGTCGTACTCCTCCGCCAACGCGGCGATCTCCAGCAACCGTTGGCGAGGCATCACCGCGCCGGTGGGGTTGTTGGGATAGCCCAGCAGCAGGGCTTTGGTGCGCGGGGTGATGGCCGCCCGCAGGTCTTCGGCGGTGAGCTGAAAGTCGTTGACGGCATAGGTGGGGACGGTCACCGGCGTACCCCCGGCAAAGATGACGCCGGGCTTGTAGCTCACGAAACACGGCTCCGGCACGATAACCTCGTCACCGGGATCAACGGTGGCGATGAGGGCATCACTCAGGGCCTCACTGACGCCCACCGTGATGATCAGCTCGCTCAGCGGGTCATACTGGACCCCGTAGAGCCGTTCCAGATGCTCCGCCAGGGCCTGGCGCAGTTCGATCAGGCCAGCGTTGGAGGAATAGCTGGTGTGACCTTCCTCCAGCGAGCGAATACCGGCCCGGCGGATATGCATGGGGGTGGTGAAATCCGGCTCCCCGATGCCCAGGGAGATGACATCATCCATGGTCGCAATGATGTCAAAGAACTTGCGTATGCCCGACGGAGGCACGCTATTGACTTTGGCCGACAGGAAACTCCTCATTGAACGTGTGACCTCCATGTCATTGGACTTTGGACCACAGGGTAGCGTTACGCAGGTTTCAGAACCTGCGGGAGGATTTAGTGGGGCCGGAGCCTGGCGTGAGGGTCGCTCCGACCGCTGGCGGTCAGAGTGGCAAGGTCCCTCCGCGACCCGCTCTTCCGCACTCTGGCCCGCCGCAATTCCTCCACTGTCCAGCCGGGCACGTCTACCCCTCCCAGTCCCACCTCGGCGGGGGCCGACGTGCCGTGGAAATCGCTGCCGCCGGTGACAATAAGCCCGTACTTGCGAGCCAGTCCCACCAGTTCGTGCGTTGCCGAGGGGGTATAGCCCCGGTAATAGGCCTCGATCCCGGCCAGGCCCACTGCCACCAGGTCTGTCACCAGGCCCTCCAGGTCCTCCAACCCCCAGGGATGGGCCAGCACCGGCACCCCGCTTGCCGCCAGGATGGCACGCACAGCTTCGGCCGGGGTCAGCTTGTAGCGAGCGACATAGGCTGGCCCATTGTAGCCGATATATTGCGCAAAAGCGTCGGCCGTGCTGGGCACATAGCCCAGCTCCACCATGGCCCGGGCGATATGCGGCCGGCCACAGGCCCCATCGCCGGCCAGGTCCGCCACATGCTGCCAGGGCACGTGGATCCCCAGTCCAGCCAGGCGTTCCACCATCTGCTGAGCACGGATGCGGCGAGCATTGCGCAACCGATCCAGCAACTCCAGCAGGCCAGCGTCTTCCCAATCCACATAATAGCCCAGGACATGCACCTCGCCTCGCCAGGTCTCGGTGCTCATCTCCACGCCTGGGACCACCTCTATCGCGCGGACCTGGGCCGCGGCCGCCAACGCCTCCGGTAGCCCGGCCACGGTGTCGTGGTCCGTAATGCCCACAGCCCCCAACCCCTGGGCCGCAGCCAACCTTACCACCTCCGCCGGGGTATGCTGCCCGTCAGATGCGGTTGTATGGACGTGCAGGTCTACTTTCGACACTTTCGCTCCTTTACCTGATCGAATCCGGGCGGGCCGGGACGCTGGGGAACAACCGGGTCGCCGGCCCAACAAAAACCGCCCTGCCCTATAATGTGGACTTGGGGCTTCAGCCGGTAGACAGGCCCGCCTGAAAGCTCGACTCCAGGGAACCCAAGTCCAGCTATAAATGCAGGGCGGCTGGATTGAACCCACTCAGAACCTGGCCGGTGGGACAGTAACCTCTGACGTTCGAGGGTCGGTGATGGGGCCATGACGCGGTTCCACCACCAACCGGATCGCCGTGCGCACCAGGCCATTGATGAGCACATCTGTAAACATGGGGGTACAGATCAAGTCCACTCCGGCCGGGGCCAGGTAGCTGCGGGCGATGGCTACAGCCTTTATAGCCTGGTTCACTGCCCCCGCCCCAATGGCCTGCACATCTACCGGCTGGCCACTGCGGATGACCCCGGCGATAGCCCCGGCGACGGCGGTAGGACGAGACGTGGCCGAAACCTTCAACACTTCCATGACGTTGGTCCCTCCCTGACCATCACGAACCGGTCCTAGACTTCGCCGCTATCCCCTGCTAACGATGGTTCACCCCCGATCAATTCGTCGAGCCGCACAATCCGTTGAGCAGCCCGGGAATCACCTGCCGTCTCTACCAGGACCGCATTGAACTGCACTGGGCCATCAGCCACCTGAAATCGCGCCGGCAAACGGGTGCGCATATGGACCACCACGTTATCCGTCCGCACCCCCAACACTGAATCCCGTGGTCCCACCATGCCCACGTCGGTCACAAAGGCTGTACCCTGGGGCAGGATGCGCGCGTCGGCCGTAGGCACATGGGTATGGGTCCCTAACACCGCTGTGACCCGACCATCCAGATACCAGGCCAGGGCCGCTTTCTCCGAGGTGACCTCGGCGTGCATGTCCACCACGATCCAGGGGGCAGTCTCCCGACTCAGCAAGGCGTCAATGGCAGCGAAGGGGCAATCCACATAGTCCAGGAAGATACGGCCCAGCAGATTGACCACCAGCACCGGGCCACAGGTTATAAAGCCCCGCCCAGGCACGCCAGGGGGATAGTTCAGCGGGCGCAAGATGGGGGCGTCGGTCTCCAGGAGGGGCAGGATCTCTTTCTGCTTCCAGATATGGTTCCCGGAGGTCAACACATCCACGCCGCTTTGGAACAACTCCGCTGCCGTGGCCGGGGTCAAACCGCGTCCCCCGGCCGCGTTTTCAGCATTGGCGATGACCAGGTGCGGCTGATACTGGCCCCGCAGGTGGGGCAAGAGCCGCGCCACGGCCCGGCGTCCCGGCCGCCCGATCACATCCCCGATCATCAAGATGCGCATGGGCTTCCCCGGTTATTTGGCATAATCCACGGCTCGCGTCTCGCGGATCACCGTGACCTTGATCTGGCCCGGGTACTCCAGGCTCTCTTCGATCTTTTTGACCACCTCGCGGGCCAGGCGAACCGTCGCCAGGTCATCAATGGCCTCTGGTTTGACGATGATGCGCACCTCGCGGCCGGCCTGGATGGCGTAGGACTTGCCTACTCCCTGGAACGAGTTGGCGATATTTTCCAGGGCTTCCAGGCGTTTGATATAGTTTTCCAGCGTCTCGCGGCGGGCACCCGGCCGGGCCCCCGAGATGGCATCAGCCGCCTGAACCAGCACCGCTTCCACCGTCTGAGGTTCTTCCTCCCCGTGGTGAGCAGCGATAGCATGGATGATGGCTGGCGAACGCCCATACCGGCGGGCCAGGTCCGCGCCGATGAGGGCGTGCGGCCCATCCACCTCGTGATCCACGGCCTTGCCGATGTCGTGGAGCAGGCCGCCGATCTTGCAGATGTTCACGTCGGCGCCGATCTCGCTGGCCATCATGGCGGCCAGGCGCGCCACCTCCAGCGAGTGCTGGAGCACATTCTGACCATAGCTGGTACGGAACCGCAGCCGGCCCACCAGCCTGATCAGTTCGGCGGGCAGGCCCCGCAGGCCCAGGCTGTAGATGGCCTGCTCGCCGGCCTCGCGGATGATCGTTTCCACTTCCTCGCGGGCTTTTTCCACCACGCTCTCGATGCGAGCTGGATGGATCCGGCCATCCATGATCAGTCTGGTCAGGGCCATCCGGGCGATCTCCCGGCGCACCGGGTCAAAGGCCGAGATGATCACCGCCTCCGGCGTATCATCCACGATGAGATCCACGCCGGTGATGTTCTCCAGGGCCCGGATGTTACGCCCTTCCCGGCCGATGATGCGGCCCTTGATGTCATCGGAAGGCAGTGGGACCACGCTGACCGTGGTCTCGGCCACCTCATCCGAAGCCAGACGCTGGATCGCCAGGGCGATGATCTCCCGGGCCTTGCGATCAGCCTCGGCCCGGGTTTCCAACTCCACCTCGCGGATCACCCGCGCCGCGTCCTGGCGCACCTCCTGTTCGATGCGTTCCAGAAGCAGGTTCTTGGCCTCTTCCTGCGACAGGCCGGATAGCCGTTCCAACTCGCGCACCTGCTGCGCGCGCAGGTCTGCCACCTGGTTCCGCATCTCCTCCAGCTCGCGTTCGCTCGCAGCCAGCTTGCGTTCGCGGCGTTCATAGGCTTCGAGCCGCTGATCCAGACTCTCGCTACGCTGTTGGAGCCGTCGTTCCTGGCGTTGTAGCTCAGCACGACGTTCTTTTTCTTCCTCCTCGATCTCCTGTCGTAATTTAAGGGCCTCATCTTTGGCCTGGAGCAGGATCTCTTTGCTCTGGGCTGTGGCCTCGGCCAGGGTTCGCTCGGCCTCTAACATCACGGCCTGCCATTGGGCGGCAACCCGGTACTTTTTGAGCAGGTAGCCGATGATCAGCCCGATGAGCAGAGACGAAACGACCAGAACGATCACGTCAAATAGTTGCATGGCTTCACCTCTCTCAAACAAGATCGGTGACAGCCCGTTCATGGCTCGTTCACAGCATCATCAACGATGAACTCCTCCCTTGTTGCATACATTGACCAGTCAAATGCGCGCCTTCCGGTCGGGCCGTCTGGTCCGACCAGGCCGGGCCGATGGATTTCAGACGGTTCAAGTTAAACCCGGTTATGAACACCTGCTGTAACTGCTCAGCCTCATTAGATGGAAAAAGTCGCTCAAAGCGGGTCTGCCAGGCCCACCCAGTCCGGCCTGGGCCGGGGGCCTGACTGGGTGACCCACCTACTGAGCCTGTACCCTCCCGCAGGTTCGAAAGTGTCCGGCAACGAGTCACGCAGGTCATTGAGGTGCACTCTGCTGAGATTTTGCCAGAACCTGCGGGAGGGTGAGCAGTTACCATCCGCCTCCTCTGTGCATCTCGAAAATCTGCCCAGGCAAAATAACACGGGGCCTGACCGCTGATCGGGACAGGTTGCCCGGCGGGATCAGCGAACCCAGCCCGAAATGCAGGACCTGTCACCGGTAAAGTGGTGGCGGGAAGGCATCGCGATGTGCTGCCCATCCGTGAAAGGCTCTCACCGACAGACGACCCGGCAGGGATTCTCCACCGGGAACATCTGCCTTACACTCTTATAATAAGCGTTTTCGGGTCACATGTCAAGAGCAACGATATTGACATCCGTGCGTAATTAGACGCACACTCCCCACTTCGTGTCCCTTCGGAGGAGGGGAAAATGCCTCATAGGGGTTTTTGCGGCGGCTTCGCCGCCGCAAAAACCCCAGAAAGGCTTTCTCTCCTTGTTCCCTCCCTGACAGGAGTTATGCCCGGATGTCAGCAACGATAACATCTATTGCTCGCCCCGCGCCCGGTCCTGGTGTTCGCGCCATAACTGCCCCACGATCTCACGGGTAAGGGCTGGATCAAAGCCCTGGCGCAGCAGGAATCCACCCAGCTTACGTTGAAACTCATGCGAGTCAATAGGGGCAGCTAACAAACGACTGGCCCGGGTCCGGGCCACTGACCAGATCAGCTCCTCCTCATCAATTTGCTCCAGGGCCTGGTCCACTGTCTCGGCAGGCACACCCTTCTGGCGCAGTTCGTAGCGCAGGCCCTGAACACCGCGTGGCCGAAATTGGCTGCGGTTCTCCACCCAAAAACGCGCAAACGCCTCGTCGTCCACCAGGGCCAGCTCGCGCAAACGCGCCAGCACTTCTTCGACCACCACTGGGGCAAAGCCTTTCTTGCTCAGGCGTTGGCGCACCTCGGCCTCGCTACGGGGTCGCCGGGCCAGGAACTCCAGGGCCAGGGCCGTAGCCCTTTCTAACGTGTCTTGATCCTGCAAGCGGGCCAGGTCTGCCTGGGTGAGTGTCTGCCCCACCCGTAACCTGGCGGCCAGCACGCCTTCCAGGCCCAGGGCAAAATGCCCATCCAGGTAGACATTGACGCGCCGGGGGTTCTTTTTTTGTCTTTCCAGGGCAGTGATCGTGGGCACGGAGAACCTCCTACCATCGCTCAGACAAGACCTCCAGGGACAAGGCCCTGGGGTCTTCTCATGGCCCCGGCCGCACGGCCTGGTAAAACGCCAGCGTATCCTCTATCGCCGCCGCACATAGCCAGTGCCAGCACCAGGTACAGCCCCACGCGAAGCGAAACGGCCCGTCGCATCACCCGATCCTCATCATGGGGGGTCTCATGGGCAGCCGGGCATCACTGTACCGCCGCCGGGACTGCCTGCCAGGTCTGGTCATCATAGAGCAGGAACGCCGTGCCGCTTCCCCTACCAAGTAGGGCCGTAGGGGTCCAGTACAGCCGGCCGTGGTAGAAGCGTTGCCGCCAGCCTGGCACCGGTTTTTCGTTCTCCATGGCCCAACCGATGAGCGCCTGCGGTCCGCCCAACTGCTCGCGCCAGACCTTGCCAAAACCTCGCCTCGGCTGCTTGAGGTTGGGCGAGGGCGGGATCAGCGTCTTGTCGGTTTCCGGTTCGCCTTCCTGGAACGTGTCCGGGTAGACCTGCCAGGTGAAGCGTCTGTCGGCCAGCAGGACATAGATCTCCTTCGTCTCCGCGTCCCAGATCATGTACCCGTGCTCGAAGGCTTGTTCGACCAGCGTGATCTCCCGTTCCAGTTGCCGGGGGCAGCCCAGCCGGTCGCGTTCCTTGAGCCAAACATCATAGAAACGCGACGGCTCAAAGGCGCAGGGGGTGGCAGTGGGCGCGACGGTAGGTGTCCCGGTGGGGCCAGGGGTGGGCGTGACAGTAGGCGTCTCAGCAGGGGAGGAAGTGACCGTTGGCGCAACGGTGGGTTCACCGGCGCCGGGATACGCGCCCAGGGCCAGCACCAGGACGATGACGACCAGGGTGACCAGGCCCAGGGCGACCAGGCCCAGTCCTCCGCCGATGGCGGCCCAGACCCAGCGGGGCCAGGCGGCTTTGGGCGGGACACGCTCTGCGGCCGGTGCAGTCGGCGGTTTTTCCTCAGCCGGGGTGGGCAGCCCGGGCACCGGTAGCACGGGGGGCGGCAATTCAGGCGCGGGCAGTCGGACGCGCTCGTCCTCTGCTACCTGGAAGATGGCCCCCTGGGGCGAGCGCATAAAGAGGACCGGCGTGCCCCATTCCATCGTCCCGGGTTCAGCCAGGCAGACCGCCCGCCGTCCCTCGGATACGGCGGCGTCCACCGGGTAGCCCCGCGCCAGGAGCGGGTAGACCCATTGCGCGAAGGTGATGGCGGCAGCGTCGGTGATGGGGAACTGCATGGCGATCACCGCCGGGATGCCGGCCATGACCACGCTGGCGGCGACGCCGGCAAAGGGGTCCCGGCCCTGCTCCCGGGCGCTGCGGGCCGTCTCGCAGGCATTCAGGAAAACCAGGCGGATGGAGGGGGCATCGCGCAGGAGGACGCTCAGCGTGTTCCCGTCTATTTTTTTGCCCCGCTCGGCCTCATCCTCCAGCACCAGGACCCCCTGGCCGGTGGTTTCGTCAAAGTCACCATGCCCCATGTAGTGCAGCACGTGATAAGGCTGTTCGGCCAGCCGTTCTTGCAGCTCCCAGGTGGTGGCCCGCTCCACGAACTCCACCTGGACCCCGGCCTGCCTGGCCCAGCTCTCCGCGATGAGGGCGCGCTCCCGGCCCAGGTCCAGCCGCACATAGTCGGTGGGGCTGGAAACGACGACCAGGATACGCAACGGCAGTTTCAAGGGCAATGGTTTGTAGGGACGCTGTACCTCCAGGTAGCGGATGATCGGGGTGAAGCGGGACAGGTTCAGGAACTCACGGGTTTCCCGGCGATACAGGAACTCCCAGGGCAGGCTCGTCAACAGGGCCAGGCTGGGGTCTGTCGGGTCTATGTGGAGCTTGATGCGCAGGCCGCATTGGCGCTCATGGATCATGCCCAGGCTGCGGTCCAGGAGGGATAGTACGGGGCCGGTAAAGAGGGCCTCGAAGAGCTGAGCGCCGATCTCTTGGGGCGAGGCCGTGGGGACAGCCGGGGCCGGCCCACTGCCCCGCACCATCTGGCTCAGGCTGACCAGCAGTGGCCCGATCTCGGCCGGGTCGAGGGGCAGCCGGAACGACGAGCGGCCTTCGCCGGCCGGCGAATGCAGCACGATTACCGGGTAGGCCCCCGCGCGTTGCGGTTCGATCTGGAGCGAGAAATCCTCGTACTCGATCATCTCCCCCCTCATATTATGTGCTCAGGCGTAACTGCTTACCCTCCCGCAGGTTTGCAGGGGGCCTCGCCCCTACTCGCCTGCGGGAGGGTCCAGTACCGGGTGACGCCGCGCCCAACGGCGGGTGACAATCTCTATGGTCGCCGCCGTGAGCACAGGCCCCCTTGGGGTATCTGTCGGGTGCCTAACGCCTCTCTTTCTCCCACACCACCCGACCGACCTTGATCACCATCTGCACGGGATTTCCGCCGAACTGATACGCCAGGTCGCGGTAATCGTCGGTATCCAGGACCAGCAGATCGCCCTGCTTGCCCGGTTCCAGGCTCCCCACCAGGTGTCCGCGCCGGATGGCATAGGCGGCGTTGATGGTGGCCGCCGCCACCGCTTCGGCCGGCGACATCTTCATGTAGCGGCAGGCCAGGGCGATGATGAAGGGCATGGACGGGCAGGGGCTGGTGCCGGGGTTCAAGTCGGTGGCCAGGGCCACGATGGCCCCGGCGGCGATGAAGGCCCGGGCGTTGGCATAGTGGCCGGTCGCCAGGCCAAACGGCGTCCCCGGCAGGAATACCGCCACGGTGTCGGATTGGGCCAGGGCGGCGATGTCGGCGGGGGGCGTCACCACCAGGTGGTCGGCGCTGGTTGCGCCCAACTCCACAGCCAATCGCGTCGCGCCCAGGGTTTCGAACTCGTCGGCGTGGATCTTCAGGCCCAGGCCGTGGGACCGTGCGGCCTCCAGCACCCGCCGCGCCTGGGCCAGGCTGAAGGCCCCGGCATCGCAGAATACATCGCAGAACTCGGCCAGGGGTATGTGGGTGCGGGCGTCGGCATACATGCGCACCCGGCCGGTGGGGTCGCGGGGCCAGGTCCGTTCGTCACGAGCCACCCGGGGCAACATCTCGCCGATGACCAGCCGGTCTATGTATTCATCCGGGTCATCCTGATAGGCTGGTGGGATGGCGTGCGCGCCCAGGAAGGTGGGCACCAACTCCACCGGGTGCCATTCTGCCAGCAGGCGCGCCACCTCCAGGCACTTTAGCTCGCTGCTCACATCCAGGCCATAGCCGCTTTTGACCTCGGCGGTGGTGGTGCCATGAGCCAGCATGGCATCCAGGCGCCGCCCGGCTGCGGCCAACAGGTCGCTCTGGGTAGCCTGGTGCGTGGCCTGGACAGTGCGCACAATGCCCCCACCAGCGGCGGCGATCTCCTGATAGGTGGCCCCGGCAATGCGCTGCTCGAACTCGTCCAGGCGGTCACCGGCCCAGACCAGGTGCGTGTGCGGGTCCACCAGGCCCGGCATGACCACCCGGCCCTCTGCGTCCAGGATGGGTGTACCCGGTGCGGCTCGCCGCCGGGCCTGGTCCGTCGTGCCCACCCAGGTGATGCGCCCACGCTGGAGCAAGATGGCCCCGCCTTCGATCAGGCCCACGTCACCCAACTCGGCCCCGCGCTTGGGACCGCCCGAGGAGGCCAGCGTGAGCAACTGGCCGGCGTTAACGACTAACAGGTCACCTTCCATAATGGCTGCTCCATTGCCGTCAAACGTCCAACGTCAAAACGTCAAACGTGATCACGCCTGACGGATGACGGATGACTACGCCGTCTCACGGTACTTCTGGGCAAAGCCCACGTATTGCTCCGCGTCATGCTGATTGTGGGCTATCTCCTCCTCGGTCAGAGGGCGCACCACTTTGGCCGGGATGCCCAGGACCAGCGACCCTGGCGGGATGATGGTCTCGGCCGTCACCACGGCCCCGGCCCCCACAACGCTGCCCCGGCCGATGACCGCCCGGTTCAGTACCACGGCCCGGATGCCGATGAGGCAATCGTCCTCCACCGTGCAGGCGTGGAGTACCGCCCCATGTCCCACCGTTACCCCGGCGCCAACCAGGCACGGCTCCCCGGCGTCGGCATGGAGCACGGCCCCGTCCTGGATGTTGCTCCGCGCCCCCACCCTGATCCGCTCCACGTCGGCGCGGATCACCGCCCCGAACCACACGCTGGCTTCCGGCCCGATGGTTACGTCACCCACTACTGTGGCGTTGGGGGCGATAAAAGCAGAGGGGGCGATATGTGGGGTCTTGGACCACAGGCTCAATTCCCACCTCGCTCGTATATATGTGCTCACGCCAGGTCTGGCCCAACGGCGGGTGACCCAGTCCGGCCTGGGCCGGGCACACCCGCCGCGAGCATGAACATCTCATACCTCGCTATGAACTGCCCGCTATACCACCGACGCTTCTCGCCGGATCTCGCCGGTGGCAAAGCGGCTCAGACTGAGTTCGGCGATGGGCAGCGAGGTCTCGCCCCGGACGATATGTTCGGCGATGAGCTGACCGGTGATGGGGGCCACCATGAACCCGTGGCCGCTAAAGCCCACCGCCTGCACATACCCCGCCAGGCCCTCGACCGGCCCCAGGATAGGCTGGGCGTCCGGGGTCATGGCATACAGGCCGGCCCACTGGCGCACCACCTTCACCTCCTTGAGGCACGGGATCAGCCGCACCATCTTGCGGGTGATGCTCCGGGCGAAGGGCAAACCAGACCGCATGTTATAACCTGGCGGTTCATCCGGGTCACCCTGACCCATGAGAATACTGCCGTGGGGAGTCTGCACGATGTACGTGCCATAGTAGAATGAGATGATGAGGGGGTCAAAGAGCGGCTCGATGGGTTCGGTGACCAGGATCTCGTGACGGTAAGGCACCACCGGGATGTCCAGACCGGCCAGGGCAGCGATGGCGGCGGCATAGCCGCCGGCCGCATTCACGACCCAGTGAGTGGCAATACGCCCTTTGTCCGTGATAACCGCCTGCACCCGTCCATCCGTCACCTCGATGCCGGTGACGGTAGTGCGGCGGCACACTTCCACCCCCAGTCGCTGGGCGGCCAGGGCATAACCCTGGGTAACCAGGAAAGGGTTGGCCTTGCCGTCGGTGGGGCAGTAGGTGGCCGCCAATACGCTCTCGATATTCAGACAAGGGACCACGTCGCGGGCCTCGGCCGGCGAGAGGAACCGCACATCCAGCCCCAGCCCTTGTTGCATGGCGACGTTCTTGCGGTACTGGGCCACTTCGTCCTCGGTATAGGCCAGGATCAGGTAACCGCCCTGGATGTACTCGGTGGGGTAGCCCAGCTCTTGCTCCAGCCCTGCAAATAATCGGACAGAGGCCATCGCCATGACGGTATTCTGGGGGGTGCTCCACTGCTGGCGGATGCCACCACCGCAGCGACCGGTGGAGCCAGAGGCCAGGTAGCCCTTCTCCACCAACACCACATCGGTCAGGCCCAGTTTCGCCAGGTTGTAGGCGACGGCGCAACCGACCACGCCCCCGCCGATGACCACGACCTCAGCAGTATCACGCATGGGGTTCGCCTCCTTCGGGGGCCGGCCCGGCCAGTACGCCCATGGGGATCGGGCGGGTAGGGGGGCGGAACGTAGTCCAGGTTTGAGCCTTTACTGGCACACCGGTCTCCTGAGCAATGAGTTGGGCGATGAGCCGACCGCAGGTGCGTCCCTGGCAGTGGCCCATCCCGCAACGCAGGATGCGCTTGATCTCGTCCAGGCTGGTCAATCCCTCCTGGATCGCCGCCCGGACCTCGTCCTCGGTGACATCCTCGCAACGGCAGATGATGGTGGCAGACGTCATTGTCATTCACTCCGTCGTATTATGTTCCTGGCGATAACGCAACCGCCTACCACAATTATACATCGTTTCCGGCTTCTTGACTACTGGTCGAGAGGGAACAAGGGGGAGAAAGCCCTTCTGGGGGTTTTTGCGGCGGCTTCGCCGCCGCAAAAACCCCTATGAGGCAGTCTTTCCCCTCCCCGAAGGGACGCGAGGCGGGGCGGGGGGCGGTGCCCTCGTGCGTTTAATTTACGCCCGGATGTCACGCACGCCGTTTGACATCCTGGCCGAGTTGTGGTATCATCTCCGCCAACAACTGCATAGCAGGCTCTTATCCAGAGAGGCGGAGGGACCGGCCCTGTGAAGCCTCGGCAACCAGGCGGAAATGCCATGGTGCCAATTCCGGCAGACCCCGGTGGGTTCTGGAAGATGAGAAGCTGCACGCCAATGATGACGGCCTTCTTCGGTTCCCACCAACCGAAGAAGGTTTTTTTGTTCGCTCGTAACTACCTGCCCTCCCGCAGATTTGGGCGTTTTCGCAACTGAAAGATGTCCATGCTCGCGGTGGGTGTGCCCGGCCCACCCGCCGTTGAACGCAGGGTCCCAGACCCGGCGTGAGCACATATTTATACGAGGAGGAACGACCCTATGACCAATCATCTCTCTACCCAGGCGGTACACGCCGGCGAAGACCGGCCCAAACCCTACGGCGCAGTCACCACACCCATCGTCCAGACCTCCACCTACGCCTTTGCGGACACGGCCGAGATCATGGACTTTATGCGGCGCAAGGCCGCCGGCGCGCCCCAACGCGACGAGTATGGCCGCTACAGCAACCCCACCCAGACTGCGGCCGAGCGCAAGATCGCGGCCCTGGAAGGCGGTGAGGGCGCGTTGCTCTTTGCCAGCGGGATGGCCGCCATCACCACCACACTGCTGGCCCTGCTGTCCCCCGGCGATCACCTGTTGCTGGTGGAGGGCTGCTATCGCCGCACGCGCGACTTTGCGACCGGCTTCCTGCGCCGCTGGGGGGTGGAGACGACTATCGTGCCGGTGGATCAGCCGGCCGCCTGGGTTGAAGCCATCCGGCCGACCAGCCGCGTCTTCCTGACCGAATCGCCCACCAACCCCTACCTGCGGGTCACGGACCTGGCCCGTCTGGTTGAGGTAGCCCGGCCGCGCGGCCTCGTCACCGTGGTGGACAGCACCTTCGCCACGCCGGTCAACCAGCGCCCCCTGGAACACGGCGTGGACCTGGTGATCCACAGCGCCACCAAGTACCTGGGCGGCCACAATGACCTGCTGGCCGGGGCCGTCGTCGGCTCGCATCAGGCGTTGGCCGGCATCCTGGAAGCGCGGGGGCTGCTGGGCGGCATGAGCAATCCTCACGATGCCTACCTGCTGCTGCGGGGGCTGAAAACCCTGGACCTGCGCGTCCGCCGTCAGAACGAGAACGGCCAGCGCGTGGCCGGGTTCCTGGCGGGGCACCCGGCCATCCGGCGCGTCTATTACCCCGGCCTGCCCAGCCACCCCGATCACGCGGTGGCCCGACGGCAGATGGCCGGGTTCGGCGGGGTGGTCAGCTTTGAGATAGACGGCGACCTGGAACGAACGGCCCGCTTCATTGACCGGTTGCGCCTGCCGTATATCGGCCCCACGCTGGGCGGCGTCGAGAGCATCGTCCAGCAGCAGGCCATCTTTGTCTCCCTGGACCCGGCGGAACGCCAGGCCGCCGGCCTGACCGACAACCTGGTGCGTTATGCCCTGGGCATCGAAGACGCCGCCGACCTGATCGCCGACCTGGATCAGGCGCTGGCGGGAATCTAATCAAACAGTTTAGTCACGAATTGCACGAATTAGCACGAACAAGAACAAATTAGTGAAAATTCGTGTCATTCGTGGCAGAAAAGAGGAGAGGATGATCGTACACAAGTTTGGGGGGACCTCGGTGGGGGATGCCCGGTGCATCGCCAATGTGGCAGACATCGTGGTGGAGCAACTGGGCCGCACGAAACCGGCCGCTTCCCCGGTCGAGACGGTGGTCGTTGTCTCGGCCATGAGTGGCGTGACCGACCAGTTGATCGCCGGGGCGCGGGCCGCCGCCGAGGGGAAGGATACCACCTACCGCGAGATCAAGGCCCGGTTGCTGGCCCGCCACCTGGAGGCCGTGGAGACGTTGCTGAACCACAGCCCGGAGCGACTGGAGGTCAGCGGCCTGATCGAGGATCGGCTGCACGACCTGGAGCGGCTCTACCGGAGCATCGCCGTGCTGGGCGAGCTGACGGTGCGCGGCAGCGACGCGGTGGCCTCCCTGGGCGAGCAACTGTCATCCAATATCCTGGCGGCGGTGCTGCGCGCGCGGGGCCTGCGCGCCCAGGCTCTCAGCGCCACCGAGTTGATCGTCACCGACGACCACTTTGGCGCGGCCCGGCCGCTGCTGGAGCCGACCCGCCAGCGGTTGCAGCAGCGCGTCCGGCCGCTTTTGGACCGGGGCATCATCCCGGTGATCACCGGCTACATCGCCGCCACCGAACAGGGCATCACCACCACCCTGGGGCGCGGCGGCAGTGACTATACCGCCGCCCTGGTCGGCGCCGGGCTGGATGCCGCCGAGGTGTGGATCTGGAGCGACGTGGACGGCATCCTCACCGCCGATCCCAATATCGTCCCGCAGGCGCGGACGCTGACCGAGCTGTCCTACGCTGAGGCGGCCGAGCTGGCCTACTATGGCGCGGATGTGCTCCATCCCAAGACGATCCGCCCGGTCATCGAGAGCGGCATCCCCCTGCGCATCCGTAACAGCTTCAACCCCACTCACCCCGGCACGCTGATCGTCCAGACGCCGCGCCCGGACCGCGAGCTGTGGCCGGCCATCATCTCCACCACCGGCCTGACTCTGATCGCCGTGGGCAGCCAGGACGATTCGTGGACGTTGCCGAACGCCGCGCGCGTCCTGCAATTGCTCAGCGAGGCCGGCGTGGACGTGCCCCTGTTCTCCCAATCCTTCTCCGAGCACCGCCTGAACCTGGTGGTGCGCGAGCAGAACCAGACCCACTGCCTGAACGTCCTGCGCCGCGAGTTCGACGGCGATCAGACCAGGTATAACCTGGGCGTGAAGGAAAAAGTCGCCACGGTGTCCGTTGTCGGCGCGCCGGGCTGGGGCGAGCGCGGCATCGTCGCCCACACCTTCGCCGCGCTGGGGCAACACGGCACGCGGGTCATCGCCGTGGCCCAGGCCGGCACCGGGTACAGCGTCTCGTTCTGCATCCCGGAGGACCAGGTGATGGGCGCCGTGCGCTTTTTGCACCGCGAATTGGGATTAGAGTCCACAGTCATCAGTCCGCAGTCCGCGATCAGCGGTCCGCGGTCAGCGGTCGGTGGAGGAGAGGTATGAACAAGATCCCGGTGGGTATCCTGGGCGCGACGGGGATGGTGGGGCAGCGGTTCGTCCAACTGCTGGCCGATCACCCCCGGTTTGAAGTGACGGCGCTGGCCGCGTCGGACCGCTCAGCCGGGCAGCGGTACGCCGACGCCTGCCGCTGGCTGCTGCCCACGCCCATGCCGGAGGCCGTGCGCGACCTGGTCGTGCAGCCCTGCGCGCCGCCTCTGGACTGTCGGCTGATCTTCTCCGCGCTGCCATCGGACGTGGCCGGGCCGGTCGAGGAGGGCTTCGCCGGGGCCGGCTACGCGGTCTGCTCCAACGCCGCCGCCCATCGCCTGGACGAGGACGTGCCGCTGCTCATCCCGGAGGTCAACGCCGACCACACCGCGCTGATCGCCGCGCAGCGGCGGCGGCGGGGCGGGCCGGGGTTCATCGTCACCAGCCCGAACTGCTCCAGCACGGAACTGGCGCTGGCCCTCAAGCCCCTGCACCAGGCGTTCGGCCTGCGCCGACTGTTCGTGGTCACCATGCAGGCGGTCTCCGGGGCCGGCTACCCCGGCGTGCCAGCGCTGGACGTCCTGGGCAACGTCATCCCGTTCATCGGCGGCGAGGAAGACAAGGTGGAGCGCGAGCCGCGCAAGCTACTGGGCGCATTGCAGGGCGACCGCATCGCCCCAGCGCCGTTCGCCATCAGCGCGCAGTGCAACCGCGTCCCGGTCCACGATGGGCATACCGAGTGCGTCTCCGTCGAGTTCGAGCGCAAGGCCGACGTCGGCGAGGTGATCGCGGCGCTGGCCGGGTTCCGGGGCGCGCCGCTGGTCGCCGGCCTGCCCAGTTCCCCAGCCCGGCCCATCCTCGTCTGCGGCGAGCCAGACCGTCCTCAGCCCATCCGGGACCGCGACGCCGGCCGGGGCATGGCAGTGAGCGTGGGCCGCGTCCGCCCCTGCCCGCTCTTCCACGTCCGGTTCGTCATCCTGGGCCACAACACCGTGCGCGGGGCCGCCGGTGGGGCCATCCACAACGCAGAGTTGCTGGTGGCCCAGGGATGGATTGTGTAAAACGTAAAACGTGAAACGTAATGCTGTGAGCGGAACCGTTCACCCCGTACATCACGTTTTACGTTTTACTCTTTACGTTTTACTCTTTACGTTTTACGCATCACGAAAGCAGGCAACAATGACCTACACAACCCACGGCCTGACCTCACTACACGACTTCCTGGGCGATTTCGTCGTCTACCGCAACCTGGTGCCAGCGGATGCGCGCCTGCCGGCCGTGGCCGACCTGCGGGAGCAGTTGGGGTTGGCCGGGAACCCCTTGCCCCGCAAGGCGGAGCCGGCCTACGGCCGCGTGGTGGCCGAGATGCTCCGCCATGCGCGCCGGCTGGACCGGCCCGGAGCGACGATCCGGCGGCTGCTCTTCATCGGCGATACCCGGCTGAACGACGGCACGGCATTCCGCCACCTGTGCGCGGCCGGCGACTGGCCCGGCTGGGCCTTTATCGGGCGGGACGAGATGAGCCGGCCGGCCCAGGTGGAGCGGGACGGCCCGTTCTACCTGGCCAACCGCTGGTCGGCGCTGCCGGATTTCGTGCGGTTCGTGGAGAGCCAGGGGGGTGCAGTGGACGAGGAGACGGCGGTCGTGGTGGACGTGGACAAGACGGCCATCGGCGCGCGGGGACGCAATGATTCGGTCATTGACGAGGCCCGGCTGGAGGCGGTCCAGCGCACGATAGCCGATCTGCTGGGGGTCGGCTTTGACGAGGCCACTTTCCGCGCCGCCTACGACGAGTTGAACCGGCCGGCCTACCACGCCTTTACCGCCGACAACCAGGACTACCTGACCTACATCTGCCTGGTGCTGGGAGCCGGTCTCTTCGCTCTGGACGACCTGCTGCGCCAGGTGCGGGCCGGCTCCCTGGCGGGCTTCCCGGACTTGATCGCCCGGGTGCAGGCCCGCCGCGCCGAATTGGCCCCGGCCGGGCTATTACCCATCCACGACGCCGTGTGGCACCGGGTCCAGGCCGGCGACCCCACGCCGTTCAAGGAGTTTCGCCATCACGAGTACCTGACCACGGCCGCGCGCTTTGGCGATCTGCCGGGCGCGTCTGCGGAAGAAGTGCTCGCCCGGCGGATCGTCATCACCCAGGAGGTGCGAGAAGTGGCTATCTTCCTGCGCGAGCGGGGGGCGTTGGTCTTTGGCCTGTCGGACAAGCCGGATGAGGCTGCTATGCCGGGCGCGGCGCGGACCAGAGCCGGGACACCTGACAGGCGCAGCGTGATGCAGCCGCTCCATCGCCTGGCGACGGTGGCGGTGGGCGAGAGGTTGTGCCCCCAGGGATCTGCGCCCCGCTACCAATCAGGGTAAAGACGGTCGTCCCGGCGAGACTAATAGTGCCATTGAGCCACCTGACCAAACGGAGGTTTGAATGACCGACTCCCAACCAATTCGGGTTTTCATTGCCGACGACCATCCGGTGGTGCGCGCCGGCATCGTGGGCCTGCTCAGCCAAGAACCAGACATCCACATCGTCGGCGAGACCGGCGACGGCGGGCAGGTGGAACATCTGGCGGCCCACGGCGCGCCGGACGTGCTGGTGCTGGACATCAACATGCCCGGCCTGGACCCCGTCGCCGTCACCCGCCGCCTGGCGGCCCAGCGCCCTGGCCTGCGCATCCTGGTCTTGACCGCCTACGACGACGAAGCCTACGTCACCGGGCTGCTCTCGGCCGGAGCCACCGGCTACGTACTGAAGGACGAGGCGCTCGATACGCTGGTGGCGGCTGTCCGGGCGGTGGCCCGGGGCGAGTCCTGGCTGAGCCAGCGCATCGCCGGCCGGCTGGCCCGCAAGGCCCTGGCCCGGGAGCCGGTCGCGCCGGGGCCGCTCACCCCCCGGGAACGCCAGGTCTTGCGGCTGCTGGCCCTGGGCCTCAGCAACGACGAGATCGCCGAACGGCTGGTCATCACCAAGCGCACGGCCCAGAACCACGTGAGCAACATCTACGGCAAGCTCGGCCTGAACTCGCGGGCCGAGGCGGTGTTGTACGCCATCCGGCATGGCCTGGTGGACGTGGGGGAGGTGAAAGAGCCATGATCCGCTACGCCTGGGCCGGGCTATGGGAACGCAAGGTGCGCACCGCCCTGACGCTGGTGGGCGTGGCCGTGTGCGTGCTGGCACTCACCACCGTGGACGGGATGCTGGGCCACATGCACGCCGAACGCGCCCAGGACGTGGCCCGCCTGGCCGGTCGCCTGCTGCTTCAGCCGCCTGGCGCCGGCTACCCGCCGTTCCGCAATGTGCTGCGCGAGGAAACCGTCCTCGCGGCGCTCCAGCGGCCGGACATCGTGGCCGAGCAGAGCACGCCGTTGCTCTTCCTCGTCCTGGAACCGCCCGATAACCCGATGGACGTCGCCGGCATCATCGGCCTGGGGCTGTGGCCCGGCCGTGAGCGGGCCTGGCTCGGCCCGGTGCAGGCCATATCGGGCCAGGCGACCCTGGCCGGGGCCGGCGACGACGCGGTGCTCCTGGGTCGCCAGGCGGCCCGCTTCTATGGCGTATCGGCCGCCGGGGATACCGTCACGCTGGCCCAACGACGTTGGCGCGTGGCCGGCTTGCTGCAAGAGACCGGCCTGACCAACGTGGACAACCTGATCGTGCTGCCCCTGACCAGCGCGCAGGCGGCCTTTGGCCTGGACGGGTGGGTTTCGGCCGTGCTGCTCACATCCGACGCACCAGACCTGGCCCGCGCCCTGGCCGCCGGATACCCCATGTTAGAAGTCTACACCCAGGCGGATATACAGCGCGTGCTGCTCAGGGAGCTGGAACTGCCCGGCAGGTTCCTGGGCCTGGTATCCTGGGCCGCCTTTGTCATGGCCGTGCTGATCGTCGCCAACATCATGGGCATTGCGGTGCGCGAGCGCGCGCAGGAGGTCGAACGGCTCCGGGCCATCGGGGAGCGGCGACTGGCGATCCTCAGCCACACCCTGGCCGAAACGCTCACGCTCAGTCTGGGCGGGGGGATATTGGGCGCATTGGCCGCCGTGCCAACGGCCTATGCCCTCGGTTGGACGTGGATCCTCACCAGCGAAGAGGTGGTGCGCGTGGTGGGGCTGGCGCTGGCGACCGGTCTCCTGGCCGGCGTCTATCCGGCCTATCGCGCCGCGCGCGCCTACCCTCAGGCGTTGCGCTACGATGAACTACGCCGGCAAATGGAGGAGGTCTCCGCCGAACGGCGCGCCATCGGCCAGGCCTACCGCCAGTTGGTGCGCGGGCGAGAGGAGGAGCGCGAGAGGCTGGCACGTGAGCTGCACGACCAGGCCATCCAAAGCCTGGTGGGGCTAAAATTTCACCTGGCCGAACAGGCGACGCCCGTCGCCTCACTCCAGGCCGAGATTGATGAGGTGATCGGCGCGCTGCGCGAGTTGTGCACCGACCTGCGGCCACCGGCCCTGGACCGGTTGGGGCTGGTGGCCGCGTTGCGCTCGTATGCCGGCGACGTGAGCGCGCGGACCGGGTTGCCAGTGGAACTGCGCGTGACGGGCGAGGAACGACGGCTGTCGCCGGAGGTCGAGCTGGCGCTCTTTCGCGTGGCGCAGGAGGCGCTGACCAACGCCTGGAAGCACGCCCAAACGCCCACCGTCCAGGTGGACCTGCGGTTCGATGAGCAGGGGGTGGAGTTGACCGTGACCGACCGGGGACGCGGCTTTGTCGTGCCGGAGCGGTTGGGGACGCTGGCTGAGGCTGGCCACTTTGGGCTGGTGAGTATGCACGAGCGGATGGCCCTGGTGGGGGGCGCGCTGCGCCTGTTCTCCATGCCGGGGCAGGGCACGACGGTGACGGCCTGGTCGCCGGTGCGTCCGCCCGGGTAACTTTTCCCCTTGCCAGAAACCCCCGGCTGAATGCCGGGGGTTTCTTGTTTTCCAGCCCGGTACCCGGCTACTGAGCCAAAGACGTGAGCGCAGTACCAGGCAGACGTGAGCGGAGGCCGATGCTTTCTGTCGCCAGGGGTGCTATCATCAGGGTAGAAAACCAACAGGAGGTGGCAAGATGCTCGATGTCATGCTCGCGGCGGGTGTTTCACCCGCCGCAGGGCGTCCCAGACCGCGTGAGCACATATTATACGAGGAGGTGGCAAGATGCTCGATGTAGCTTTCAAGAACCTGTGGGCGCGCCGGACGCGCTCCATCCTGTGTATCCTGGCCGTCATGGTCAGCGTCTACCTGAATGGTTCCACACTGACCATGAACAACTGGATGTACGAGGCCATGACGGGCGAACTGGCCCGGTACATGGGCATCATCTACGTCCAGCAAGACGGCTCCGGTTACCCGCCTTTCGACAGCACGATGGCCCAGGCCACGGCCGAGGCGATCCTGGCCCGCACCGATGTGGGACTGAATCTGGCAGATAGCGCGCCGTTGCTCTTTGTGCGGTTGGAGCGGGCGATGATGCCCTTTATGCCCGCGCAGGCGATGGTCATCGGCGTGCCGCCGGGTCGGGAACAGGTGCTGTTCGGCGCGGTGGAGGCGGCGGCCGGCGTCAATCGCCTGCCCAACCCGGCCGACGACGTGGCGATCCTGGGCGAGAAAGCCGCTGATTACTACAAAGCCACGGTCGGCCAGGACGTGACCATCAACGAACAGCCGGTGCGGGTGATCGGGGTGCTCAAACATTCCGTGATGGAGAGCGTGAATCGTGCAGCCATCGTCTCCCTGTCCACTGCCCAGCGACTCTTCGGCAAGGAAGGGCTGGTCTCAGCCGTGCTGCTGACGGCCAGCGACGTGAACCAGGTAACGGAAATAGCCACGACCCTCCGCCAGGATTACCCGGTATTGGCAGTCACCACCCAGGATGATATGCTGACCGAGGCCCGCAAGGTGTTGCAGATGCCCATGTTCTACATGAGCATGATGAGCCTGACCGCCTTTGTCGTCGCGGTGGCGGTGATCATGAGCACGATGGTGATGGCGGTCATGGAGCGCACGCGCGAGATCGGCACGCTGCGCGCCATCGGCGCTTCCCGACGGCGTATCCTGGGCACGATCCTGGTCGAAATCCTCTTGCTCAGCCTGATCGGGGGCGTCCCCGGCACCTTGCTCTCTCTGCCGATGGCCGCCCTGATGAGGACAACCCTGCCAACGCCAGTACAACTGGTGCAGATCGTGCTCTTTGCCGTCGTGGCGGGCCTCATCGGCGGGCTGTATCCAGCCTGGCGAGTGGCCCGTGTGGTGCCGATGGAAGCACTGCGGTACGAATAGGTTCCAAGTCACAGGTCGCAGGTCACAGGTCGCAGGTCACAGGTCGCAGGTCACAGGTCCCAAGTTCTCAGTAGCTTGTGACCTGAGATTTGGAACCTGCAATCTGTGTGGATGGAGAAAGGAGAGAAGCAATGGGCAACATCGTTGAGACCCGCGAGTTGTGGAAGGTGTACCCGCTGGATGGGACGGGTGTGGAGGCGTTGCGCGGCGTGAGCCTGACGGTGGAGGCCGGCGAGTTTGTGGCCGTGATGGGGCCATCGGGCAGTGGCAAGTCCACGCTGCTGCACCTGATCGGGGCGATGGACACGCCGACGCGGGGCGAGGTGTGGCTGAATGGTCGCAGCCTGGCGCAGATGAGCGAGGCCGGGCGCACGCGCCTGCGCTGCCGCGAGGTTGGCTTTGTGTTCCAAACCTTCAACCTGCTGCCGGCGTTGAGCGCGCTGGAGAACGTGGAGATCGCCTTGCGGCTGGCCGGGGTGCCCGGCCGGGAGCGCCGCACCCGGGCCACGGAGCTGCTGGAGCGCGTGGGGATGGGCGAGCGGGTCAGGCATCGGCCCCGCCAGCTCTCCGGCGGCGAACGCCAGCGGGTCGCCATCGCCCGCGCATTGGCCAACCGCCCGGCCCTGCTCCTGGCCGACGAGCCGACCGGCAACCTGGATTCGGCCACCGGGGCGTCCATCGTGGCCCTGCTGCGCCAACTCAACGCGGAGGGGCAAACCCTGGTGGTGGTGACCCACAACCCGGAGGTGGCAAACCAGGCCGGGCGGGTGCTGCGGCTGCGGGACGGCCAGCTATGCTAAAAACCTCCCGCAGGTTCGCAACCTGCGGGAGGTTCGATCATTACCCGGCCAGCGCCCGCTCCAGCGCCGGCTCCCAAAACACGACCTGACCATCCAGGGACAGCGCCACGCCATCCTCCTCGGCCAGGCGTCTGGCGCCCTCAGTTACCTGTTCCCCAGCCACAGCCGGCACCGCCAGGTAGCCCGCGCGTCGCAAGTACCCGGCCCGTCGCACCGCGCGTTGCACGTCCCCCTGGTCTACTACCGCCGATACCTCGACGACCAGCCAGAGCTCCGCTGCCGGGCGATCCTTGGGCCGGCCGCGCACCACCAGGTCTGTTTCCAGCCAGTCCAGGTAGTCAGATGCCGACAGACGCGGCTCCAATTCTTCTTCCAGGTCGGCCGGGAGGAAGGCTTTAACCCGCCGCAGCACGGTGCCCCAATAGGAACCGGCCCGCTCCCGATAGCGGGTTTCCAGCAACGTCCCCTTCATCGCCGCCTGGTTATCCAGCATTCTCTTCTGGGTCTCCTGGATACTGTTCACCAACACGACCAGGGCATGTAACTCTTGCTCGGTGCGCGTCTGGGCCGCAACCAGCTCCTCCAGCCGGGCCTCGGTGCGCGTCTGGGCCGCAACCAGTTCCTCCAGCCGGGCCTCGGTGCGCGCCTGGGCCGCAGCCAGCTCCTCCAGCCGGGCCTCGGTGCGCGCCTGGGCCGCAGCCAGCTCCCCCACGATAGCCTTTAGCTCGTTGAAATCACTGGTCTTGACCAGGTCGGTGTAGGCCGCTTCCACCACCTCGGCCAGCACCGCCGCCTGTCGCTTCTCGAAAACCTGTTCCAGCTTTTGCCGGATAGCCGGCCGGGTGAACAACATCTGTACACCTCCGCTGCACATCTTCGCCCTTCGGCTTGTATTGTACCACACCCGACGGCCAGTCGCAAGTCAAGGTGGACACCGAACACATCATAGAGGCCACCGACTGCCGCCGGTGGTCCTTTCTTTTCCCCCTACCTACCTGTTACTTGTCTACTTTCGCGAGCACATCCGGCCGATCCGTGATGATCCCATCCACCCCCAACGCGATCAGCCGCCGCATCTCGGCCGGCTCGTTCACCGTCCAGGTATTCACTTGCTGACCGCGAGCGTGGGCGCGCGTTACCAGGGCCTCGTCCACCAGCGTATAGTCCGGGTGCAGGGCCTCCGGGTGGGAGAGGAACGCCAGCCACATCTTCCGCAGGTAGACCGGCAGGTCGTGGGCATAGAGCAGGCCCAGCTTCAGGTCCGGAGCCAGACGCCGGGTGCGCCACAGAGCGAACGGGTTGAACGATGAGATGAGCACGGTGCGCTCCAGTCCTCGCTCGCGGATGAGCCGGATGGCCTCGGCCTCCAGCCCATCGGTGCGGGGGCTGAAGCTCTTTAGCTCCACGTTCACCAGCAACCGGTCGCCTATCAGATCCAAGACCTCGGCCAGGGTGGGGACGCGCTCGCCGGCAAAGCGCGCATCGAACCAGGAGCCGGCATCTAAAGCCTTCAACTCGGCCAGGGAGAGGGACTTGACCGGGCCGGTGCCGTTCGTGGTCTGGTCCACCGTCAGGTCGTGCATGACGATGACCTCGCCGGTGCGACAGCGTTGCGCGTCCAGCTCCACACCATCTATCCCCAGGTCCAGCGCGGCCCGGAATGCGGCCAGGGTGTTCGCCGGGGCCAGCCCACTCGCGCCCCGGTGACCGATATTCAATGGACGTTCCTGCCCCATCATAGCCTCCCTTTGAACCTGCTTGACAACTCGTCTATAAATAATATACTGTAACTGCCTGCCCGCCACAGGTTGTTTGGAACGGTGTTCATTCGGAGGTTACATGAAGATCATCGGCGAAAAGATCAACGGTACGCGCCAACGAGTAGCCCAGGCCATCGCCGCACGGGATGCCGGGTTCATCCAGGATCTGGCGCGCCGCCAGGCGGAGGCCGGCGCCGCCTGGCTGGATGTCAATGCCGGCACGATGCCGGACAGGGAGCCGGACGATCTGGTCTGGTTGGTGAGAACTGTCCAGGAGGCTGTAGATACCCCCCTGTGCCTGGACAGCGCCAACCCCCAGGCTTTGGCGGCAGCTATCCAGGTCGTCAAACAGGTCCCCATGATCAACTCGATCAGCGGTGAGCCGGGCAGACTGGCGAGTATCCTGCCGATAGCCGCTGCCCATCAGTGCCCCGTCATCGCGTTGGCGATGGATGAGCAGGGTATCCCCAAGACCGTGGCAGACCGGATGCAGGTAGTGCGTCGTATCGTGGCCGAGACGCGCCGCCAGAATCTACCCGATGATCATCTCTACGTGGACCCGCTGGTCCTGGCCCTCTCCACCGATCCCCAAAGTGCCAACGTCGCGCTCCATACGATGCAGGCCATCCGCGCCGAGTTACCCCAGGTGCATCTCACCTGCGGGTTGAGCAACATCTCGTTTGGCCTGCCGGCCCGGTCCTTTATTAACCGCGTGTTCATTACGCTGGCGATCCAGGCCGGGCTTGACAGCGCCATCCTCGATCCCCTCGATCCAGAGTTAAAGGCCGTGATCATCACCGCTGAACTGGTTTTGGGACGCGACCCCCATTGCCGGAACTATATTCGCGCCTACCGGGCGGGGGTGTTCGGCAACAGGACGTGACTGCCCACCCTGCCCAATTCATAAGCCCGCCAGCGAGGTCGTCTACTTGGTGGTCTCGATGCGAGACCAGAGGTCCTGGCGTGAGCGTCGGCGCAGACGCACGTCCAGGAGGATGCGCGTCCAGACGTGAAGCCGGGCCGCGAACAGAGCCAGTGTCCAGATGAACTCGCGGGGGGAACGGGGATAGGTCAAGGCAGCCCAGAACCCGCTCAGCACTTCGCGGCGCAGGCTGCGCATCTGAGTGGCGGTAGCCGTGAAGGGCTGGACATAGCCGCCGGTGCTGCGTACCTTCTGGGCCACCCAATCGCGGTAGGTGGCCGGATAGCGCACATAGACCTGAGCCGCCGGGACGTAACGGGTGAGATAGCCCTGCTCCCATACCTCACCGGAGACGACGGCATCCTCGGCCAGGGCCTCTTCCGGCAGAGGCCGCCAGAGGGCGCGGCGCAGGGCATAGAGGTAGCCGGAGCAGACCAGGAACCCGTCCTGGGCGTCGCGGCGCAGACGCTCCCGGTGTGCCCCGGCCTCGGTGAGCAGGTGTGACCAGTAGCCCAGCATCGTGGTCCGGGGGCTGAGGGAGACCGGCCGGCCGGTGGCGATCCCCACGCGCGGGTCGTCAAAGGCGGCCAGGAGGCAAGTCACAGCCCCCGGCGCGACCCACACGTCGCCGTCGGTCAGCACCACGATCTCGCCCCGGGCCTCCTGTAAGGCCAGGTTTAGGGCGGCCGGCTTGCCCCGGCCCTCGTCATGGAGCACGCGGAGGCCGGCGCAGCCGGTTGCCGTGGCCGCAGCCGCCGTCTCGGCGTCCGGGCAGACTACCAGTAGCTCGTAGGAGACCGGGAGCGGTTGCGCCAGCAGTGCGGCGATGGCCCGGCCCACGGTGGCCGCCTCACGGCAGGCCGTGACGACGATGGTGAGGGCGCAAGGCGTGTCTCGTAGAGGAAATGCGTCAAGGGTCATGCGTCAAACGTCAGGCGTCAAAGGTTATTCAAGGAGCCGCTTTTCGTACCATTGGACCTCTTCGCGTACCCGGAACCCCTCACTCTCGTATAGCCGTCGGGCCTGGTGATTCGTGCCGTCTACATCCAGGTCGGCCCAGTCCATGCCCCGCGCGCGCAGATCGGCTTTAGCGCGTTGGAGCAACCAGCGACCCAGGCCCCGGCCGCGATAGGCCGCCTGTACCCCCAGGTCGCCAATGAACCCGGCCCGTTCGTCCGAATCCGAGTCCACCCAACCCCACACATAGCCCACGAACGTGCCATCCGGCTCCGCCACGACCAGCGTGAGCAGCTCCGGGTCAAAGTCCTGGTCCATCACCCAATGGCGGATCTCCGCCTCGTCGTACACGCGGTCCAGATAGGCGGTCGAGAAGATGTCGTTGACCAGGGCGACGAGGGGCGCATCGTCGCGGTGGTCCTGATAGGCCCGCGCGTGCAAGCCGGCTGGCAACTCACCGACATAGCAGCCCCCGGTCAGGTCAGCCCGCAGACGCCACCAACTGCGGCCGTAGGTAAAGCCATGGGCCAACAAGAGCCTGCGCTTGTACGGCTCTTGAGGGCGGGCCGGGCTGGTGGCGATGGCTGCGCCCAACTCCCGCCCCTGGGCCAGGGCCAGGTCCAGCAACCGCGCGCCGATGTCAGAGTCCCGATAGGCGGGATGGAGGCTCAGGAGCAGGGGCATGATGGGCTGGGGCGCGTGTTCCCGACCCTCCATCCAGGCCAGTACGGCAGCGACGATGTGGTCACTGTGTTGGGCGAGCAGGATGTCGCGCTCTGGTCGGGCCAGCGGCCCGCCGAACTCGCGGCGGAACCCGGGCAACGTCAGCCATTGCTCAAGGCCGTCGGCCGCGGCAGCCAGGTTAAACAGGTCCACCACCGCCGGGGCATCATCCCAGGTAAAGTGGCGGATTATGAGTTCAGGAAACATTTCTGTAAGCAAGGGTCCCCCCGGATTTTTTCGGAGGTAGACTGCTGGCCCTATTCTGGCCATGCATTCATGCCAGCGGTTGGACAACAAAATGGGGGCAGAGGAATCAGCCCCGCCCCCGTTGCCCGGTCGTGATTCGCCTGGACTAGGCGATCTCGTCAAAGAAGAACAGTAAGGCGGCCGCCCCCTCTACTTCGTCAGTCATTTCGGCGACATAGCCCACGTGCAGGTCCTCTTCGGTCTCATCGGAATACATGTACAGTTGGCCTTCCTCGTCTACATAGCCCAGATACTCTTCCTGGTCCTCGTCATAGCTGGCAAAGACCTGTCCATCATCTTCAACCCAACCCATGAACTCTTCCGCGTCGTCATAGACTTCACCCTCTTCATAGTCTACTTCGCCGAGATAGCGGTCTCGCCCGGCGGTGCTGTCATAGATACTACCGTCCTCTGGATCGATCCAGCCGATCAGTTCGTCAGTACCGGTGGCAACGCGGCGATAGATTTTGGGCATCTGGGATCCTCCTTTCCACCCGCAATGGGTCAGGTTATCATGATCTTGGCGGAGAGGGTGGGATTCGAACCCACGGAGCATTGCTGCTCACACGCTCTCCAGGCGTGCCTGATCGTCCACTCCAGCACCTCTCCGCGCGGGTAATGAAGCCGGTCGGATGTCACTTCTGGCGGAGAGGGTGGGATTCGAACCCACGGTGACCCTGACGAGCCACAACGGTTTTCGAGACCGCCCCGATCAACCACTCCGGCACCTCTCCGGGGCAGCCTGATTATAGCACAGCCCGCGTTAGCCGGCAACCCTCCGTTTCTGACATCCGTGCGTAAACGCATAAGGGCACTGCCTTACTCCCCACTTCGTGTCCCTTCGCCGCTACGCTGTGCGGGGAGGGAAAAGAATGCCTCATAGGGGGTTTTTGCGGCGGCTTCGCCGCCGCAAAAACCCCAGATTGGGGACGCAGAGGCCCACTGGAGTTGAGCCTGCAGGCGGGTCTGGCGGGCACGAACCGGCTAAAACCTCGACTCCAGGACCGTAATCTGGCCCCAATGCGATACGCTCACCGGTTTAAGCATCGCCGGTCTGGCCGAACAACGCCGTGCTCAGGCGACCCCATTCCTCCAGGGAAAGGGTCTCCGCCCGACGGCGGCCATCAATCCCGGCGGTGGTCAGGGCTGTGTCTATAGTCGGGGCCGGGCGCCCCAGGCCGGCTACCAGGGCATTGCGCAGTTGTTTGCGCCGCTGACCAAAGCCGGCCCGGGCCAGGCGAAAGAACGTCGCCGGAGGCACGTCCACCGCTGGCACGGGACGCACATCTAATCGTAGCACGGCCGCGTCTACCTGCGGCCGGGGCACGAACGCGCCGGCCGGCACCCGCATCACAACTTGCGGCTCGGCATAGAACTGCACGCTCACAGCCAGTAAACTCATGTGGGGCGGCCGGGCCACGATCCGCCGGGCCACCTCGTGCTGTACCATCACTACCATGCGCCGGGGCGGGACCTCATGGGCCAGGAAATGCCGCAGGATGGCCGAGGTGATATAGTAGGGCGGGTTCGCCACCACGCTATAGCCACCCGCGGTCAGGCCCCAGTCACCCGGCGCCAGACTCAGCACATCAGCCCAGACCCATTCTACGTGGGGATAGACGGCCGGCGGGAGGGTCTCCTGCACCAGGGGCCGCAGGGAGGTGTCGGCCTCCACGGCGATAACGCGCCCGGCGCGTTCGGCCAGGACCCGGGTCAGGCTGCCCAGCCCGGCCCCCACCTCGACCACCACGGCTTGAGGTGGCAACTCGGCGGCCTCTACCATCCGCTGCAAGATATGCCGGTCGCAGATAAAATGCTGCCCCAGGTTCTTCCTGGGGCGCAGACCGTGACGGCGAAGCTCCGAGATAGGGGCCTGGTTCACGATCGCCATCGTTTACGCTCCACAGGGTATGATGGCAGGATCCAACGGATCTGGTTACGCGGCGGAGGTGGGGCAAGGAGATAGATAGTGACCCAGTGGTTCCATTCCACGTATTGGTGAATGGGGAAATAAACATCAATGCGGCGACCCTTGATCAGCCCGCCGGTATCACCGGCCACAGCGAAACCATAGCCCGGCACATATATCTGGCTCTGTAAATTGATGACCCGGGGGTCCACCGCCACGATCCCCGGCCGCACGCGCCAGCCCAGGTAGGTGATACCGTATTCCGGGTGCTCCGGCTCCTTGCCACACTCCCCCTCATGATAGGACGTGGCCAGGACACGGATCGTCCGCCAGTAGCGTATGGGCGTGCCATCTTCCAGCACCTTCTCGCGCACCACGATCTTGGTGCCATAGGCGATGACCCGCGTGATCGGCTCGGTGGCCACCCACTCGCGCCAGATGTCGCGCTTGACCTCTACCCCGTCCTCGTAGACGATCTGGGTGATGCGTTTAAAGACCCCGGCGGCGCCAGGCTCATCCAGTCGCTGTTGGTCAATCTCCAGCTCGGGATCGCCCCACCAGACGGTCTTGTATGGGATCGGTTCCTCGTTGGTGAGATAGACCTCGCGGACGCGGATCACGCGCACGTGAACGTTGGGCTGGACGGCGGCCGGGCCAGGGGGTTCCATGCGGTCTCGGCCCTGTAAACGCAGGCCCTCTTCCTCGATAGCCTGGCCGAGGGTCGGCTGGCGCGTGCGGGAGTGGAAGGTAAGACCGTCGGCAGTGATGATCAGGGGGACAGAGCGCCGGATGTCCACGCGCATCCCGGGGGCCACGGTGGTGCCCAACCCTGGCGATACCTCATCCGCCAGATAGACCAGCACCCCAGCAGCGCGCAGGGCATCGCCGACGGTGGTCTGGGTGGTGTGCAACTCCAGCGGCACGCCATCGTCATAGACAGTCAGGGGAACTGCCCGCCGCACGGCGATCTCTGCCACCGGCCAGGTGCGCGCGAACGTGGCCGCCAGGGAACCCGGACCAACGCTGCCGTTAGAGTGGACTGACCTGGCCATCGCCACGTGCCGGGCCTGGTCAGGACCCAGGCTCACTTCCCGGTCTGCCTCCTGACCATTGACGGTAACCAGGTCATAGGGCCCCAGAGTGACGCCGGCCCGGTCCAGCAATTCCCCCACCGTAGCCCCGTGGGTGCGCAACACCAACACGTCGCCATCGGCATGGATGGTAGCCGTGAAGGGGCGGCGGATGGTGATAGTGTCGCCGGTGTGCAGGGGGGCATCCAACGGCGGGGTCAGGCTATCGTCTGGGGCCAGGGACACGCCGGCTTCGTACAGCACATCGCGCACAGTAACCTGGTGGGTATACACCGTCCGCGAATCGCCATCAATGACCAGGTGGACGGTCTTGTATGTCGCCAGGTAGCCGGCGAGCAGGGCCAGAGCCACCCCAATGACTAACCCGGCTCGTGGCGCTCGCCACCAGGCCATCGGCAGCCGACCTCTCACCGTGGTCAGGATGTCTGCCAGCCTTTCTCTAACGGGGCACGGCCGACCCTTCCCGGCAGGCAATCCTCGTTCCTCCTTGACTTCCAGACCCGGGGGTAATTACCTGCCCTCCCGCAGGTTGGAGCGCAATGGACAGACCAGACGCCGGTGGGCGTGCCCCAATGACCGGCGGCCTCGGTTGCCAGTCCCTTTCTAACCTGCGGCAGGGTGAGCAGTTATAAAAGCTGATGGTCTCCGCCATCAGCCTGGATCACAATTGATGGTCGTGCACCCATCCCTCGAACCTTGTGTCTGGGCTTGCGCGGCCAGCCAACTCCGATCAGGTAGCCCTGCGGCACCCGCAAGGCTCCGCTTATGGCTGCTTCCTTCCGGACCTGACCAGGTTCACAGACTTGCGCCGCGCAGGACCCGATCCTCAACGTCACTTAACCGGCACAGTCCCCAGATCAGCGGCCCTCAGGACGGGAATTCGACCCCGCGTATAGCGGATTTCGGGTACAGGGAACCGCTAGCTCCCCATCTAGCACGACCATCCTGATCTTACCTGATCAGCCCCTGGATGTCAAGCTACCTGAGCGCGCTGGGAGGCTTTGAGGTCTCTCTCACCTCACCTGCCGGCCAGGCCTGGTCCCCGGCCCCATCCTTTCGCCGGGCCAGGGCCGGGGGAGCAGGTTGCTAAGGTGTCTCTTTTCGAGTACAATACAGCCGCCATAAGCGATCTGTGTGAGTAGGGAACCATGGTCCGGCCTTCGACCATCGCCATTGATGGAACCTCGGCCTCCGGCAAAAGCACCATCGGGCAACTGCTGGCTCAACGACTGGGCTATCTGTATTTCGACACCGGTGTGACATATCGAGCTGTAACCTGGGTCGCCATCCAGCGGGGTATCCCTATCGCGGATGAACCGGCCATCACCCGCCTGGCCCAGGAACTGCGCATCGAGGTCCTCCCTCCCACCAGGGCAGACGGTCGTCAATACACTGTCCTGGCCGACGGCGAGGATGTGACCTGGGCCATCCGGCGGCCGGAGGTGGACCATGGCGTCTCCCCGGTCTCGGCCTATCCCGGCGTGCGCGAGGCCCTGAAACAGCAACAACGGGCGATCGGGCAGGCTGGCCGGGTGATCATGGCCGGCCGGGACATCGGCACGGTGATCATGCCCGAGGCACCGCTCAAGGTCTACCTGGATGCCCGGCCAGAGGTTCGGGCCCAACGCCGTTATCGGGAATTGCTGGCGCGGGGTCAACCCGCCGAGTACGAGTTTATTTACCAGGAGATGCTGCGTCGAGACCGTCTAGATAGCAACCGGGAGACGGCACCCCTGCGCCCAGCCGATGACGCGGTGATCGTGGATACCAGCGACCTGGGGATCGAAGAGGTGCTGGAACTGGTGCTGGCGTTGGTGGATGAACGCGATCCGTGAAGAACAGTGACTACATCGTGTAACCAAACCGGGGGAACGGTGTTATTATGGATACAGGCTACCAGGTCAACGAGCGCAATCGGCGTCTCCTGCGGGCCATAACCCGGGCCTTATTCCACATTCTCACCCGCTGGGAGGTCCAGGGCCAGGAAAACATCCCCCTGAGCGGGCCGCTTATTGTCTACGCCAACCACCAGAACCACCTGGACGGGAATCTCCTCATCGCCGCACTGCCCTGGGGCATCAACTACCTGGCCACGGTTGACTTGTGGGATGTGCCGGTGACCGGCCAACTCCTGCGCCTGTACGGGGCCATCAAACTACACCGGGGTGAGGTGGATCGCACTGCTCTGCGCCAGGCTTATGGGGTACTGGACGCGGGCGGGGTCATCGGTATCTTCCCGGAGGGGACGCAAAGCCCCACCGGCCAGCTCATTCGGGCCAGGGCCGGGGCCTCCTACATCGCCCGCCAGAGCGGCAAGCCCTTACTGCCGGTGGGCCTGGTGGGGATGGATCGACTCTATGCTGGCTGGGCCAGGCGGGAGCGGCCGCGCATCATCGTGGTGGTGGGCAAACCATATACCCTGCCCCCCAGGGACCCGACCCGGAGCCGGCGCGAGGATCTGCAGGCCATGACCGACCTGATGATGCTCAGGCTGGCGGCTCTGCTGCCAGAGGATTACCAGGGCGTCTATCGAGAGCGACTGACCCAGGCCCGACAGACGGGATTGTTGAACCTGACCTGAGATCACAATACCTGCCAGGGGGTGACATGGATAGCTGGTTCTATAACCTCATCAATCCGGTCTTTCGTCTCCTGCTGAACCTCCTCACCCGTTGGGAGGTCGTCGGCGCGGAGAATATACCCCTCACCGGACCCCTGATCGTGGCAGCCAACCACATGAGCTTCCTGGATGGCATCTTTTTGGCCCTGGCGATCCCACGTCACCTGTATTTCTTTATGAAGGTGGAGGGGCTAAACATCCCGGTGATCGGCGGGTTCGTGGGCCTGTGGGGGGCTTTTCCAGTACGCAGAGGGGTGGTGGATCGCAAGGCGCTGTCCCAGGCTCTGGACCTGTTGGCGCGAGACCAGGTCCTGGGGTTTTTCCCCGAAGGTACGCGCGGCCGGGGAGATACCAGCCATCTGTTGCAACGAGCCAGGCCCGGTATCACCGTGATCGCCATCCGCAGTGGTGCTCCGATCCTGCCCGTCGGTATCATCGGCACGGAGAACCCGTTCTCCCGTCGGTCGGCCTGGCTACGGCTACGCCGCCCCAGGGTGCGCGTCAATATCGGGGAACCGTTCCAACTGCCCAATTACAAGGGGCAATTTGATAAGGAGACATTGTTCACCGCCACCAGTGACATCATGTACCGCATCGCGGATTTGCTACCGCCAGAATACCGGGGGTATTATGCAGACAAGAACCGCCCGTTGCCGGAGGATGTGCGCCGACCGGGCAAGATCCGCCGCCTGATCCAGAACCCGGTCACGACAACGGCATAGTCGGGCGTCAATATGTCAAACGTCAAGCGTCGGATGTCACATCGCGTTTGACGTTTGACGAGGACGAACATGGATAATTTCGCCTTTATCATTCACCCCATAGATTTCAAGGCCGATGTGGTGCGCAAGTACCCCACCTTCCGGGTCATCCCCAATCGCATCTTGCGCCTCATGGCCCTGTTTTGGCCGCCGGTCTATATCTCCCACATCACTGGCATTCGCTCTGCGGCCACGGGCAAAGAGATCGAGGGGTGGTTCTATGCCTGCCCCCTCAGCCCGGACCAGATGCTCAGCCTGCCGGTGGAATCCGTCTACCGGCGCATCGTGGCTACGGTGAACAAGGCCGCCGCCCACGGCGCGCGGCTTGTGGGGCTGGGGGCTTTCACTTCGGTGGTGGGCGATGCCGGGGTGACCATCGCCAGCCGGGTCAGCATCCCGGTGACCACCGGGGATAGCTATACCGTGGCGACTTCCGTCCAGGCCACCCATTACGCGGCTGAACAGTTGGGCATTCATGCGCCGACGGCTACAGCGGCAGTGATCGGGGCCTACGGGGCCACTGGCCGGGCTTGCACTCTCCTGCTGGCCCGCGATGTGGCGCGCCTCATCCTCATCGGCCGGGATCCGGCGCGCCTGGAGCAGGTAGCGGAAGAGGCCCGCCACCAGGGCCGGGCCGAGATCGTGACCTCCACCGAGATCACAGACATGGCCCAGGCCGATATGGTGATCAGCGTCACCAGTGCCGTGGATACCATCATCCAGGCCGGGCACATCAAGACCGGCGCCGTGGTCTGCGACGTGAGCCGGCCCCGTGACGTGGCTGCCGAAGTGGCCCGGCAACGCGATGACGTGCTGGTCATTGACGGGGGCATGGTCGCCGTGCCTGGCGAGGTGGATTTTCATTTTGATTTTGGGTTCCCTCCCCGGATGGCCTATAGCTGCATGGCTGAGACGATGGCCCTGGCCCTGGAAGGCCGCTACGAGTCCTTCACCCTGGGGCGTCATATCTCTCTGGCCCAGGTGGAGGAGATCCGCGAGATGGCCGAGCGTCACGGCTTCCGGCTGGGCGGTGTCCGCAGTTTTGAGCGCGAAGTGACCGGGGAGCAATTCGCCCGCATCCGCCGGGCCGCTGGTCGGGCCTGAACCTGCTGCCCGTGTAACGTACTCACCTCCCCCTCGTGCCCACGCTCTGCGTGGGCACGCTCCGCGTGGGCACTCAGCAACCTGCCTCCCCCTCATGCCCACGCTCTGCGTGGGCATGAG